>ERZ724506.422-NODE-422-length-14767-cov-4.609978_pt1 | contig 14767 bp, 11 predicted proteins | sample MGYA00376039_ERZ724506 | MGnify/ENA primary metagenome ERZ724506 (study PRJEB28724, sample SAMN07190887) | wastewater metagenome | isolation source: effluent of sewage treatment plant in Hong Hong | place: USA: Christiansburg, Virginia | collected 2016-03-01 ... | reverse complement strand
TGCTTGGTATAAACCTATTTTTAATAATTTTTTTTTTTTCTTATTGACTTTTGATCGATTGAATTTCCATTTTTATTCTCTTTCTAACTATTTCTTCTCATTCTTCTCATATAATGTATTGCGATTTTTAGGCAGGTACTCATCTTATCTTTTTAATTTGGGTTTAACTCTACTTTGATCTAAAGATAGGCCCTGTGCCAGACAATTATCTAAAATCACTTACAGCTCCAAAACACTGGGTAGACTATTCCATTTGTCAGAACGAAAAAGAGCCAGCTCTCCTGCTGAAAATGTGCTCGAGAACGAACTTGAACGGGAATGATCTGAATTCTCTTCTATTTTTTATTTTAATTCTTCTTCTATCTTTGGTTCTTAAATCTTTTTGTCTGAGAAATTACTAATTTAATTCAAAATAGAATCAATTGTTTTAATAAGTTATTATTTGTTATTCTTTGAAGCAGGTAACTATTCCTACTTAAACTTTTCAACAAAATTTACCTTAATTTAATGTTACTCATTTAATTATTTAATTTCTTTGCCGCCAGACATACCTTAACTGCGTATCTTTGTAATTTTTTCGCCGATGTTCATTCTCATGATTTGCGTGTCCTGGGAAATCATGGTTAACAATTTTTAGTCCTCGCTATCAAGAGCTTATCCGTATGAATCACTCTAATTATAGAGCTACTCCAATATTCTTTTATTTGTACCTCCTTTATTATTTTCTTTTAATCCCAAAACTTTATCCTCAATCTCTCCTTCAAATGCTGCATAGTTCGTTTGAAGTCTATAATAATCCAATGAGTCCAAGCTGCTACTCTTCAGTACTTCATGAACTATTCTAATATCCTTGAGCCTTGTTAAATTTTTACTTTCGCTCATATTTTTTATCTCTTATTCTTCTATTTTTTTCGAGGGTTACTTTTTTAACGTTCTCTTTGACTTTTGAGCTTTAGGAAAACATTAACTCAATAGTTTTCTATGGTGCTATATCTTTGTTCTGTATTCAGCATTGTAGCTTCGATTATTTTTCTGTCGATTCGCATGGATATTATATACTTGTCTTAAATCTTGGCTCGGAGGATAGATACATTCACTAAAATTATGTAGAGGGTTGATCTTACCTCTAGATTTATCCTAGCTCTTCTTCTGTTAAAAAACACATGCTTTTTCTTTACTTTTGTTTTTCTTCTTGTGAATTTTATCTTTATTTTTATCAATACATTTTTCTTTGCTTTTAATTTTCTTTTTCTCCTTTTCATTTGATTTTTTTTATGTAAATTATGAACCCAGATCTGAATTCTCTTCTAACTATTCGCCATATTTATTATTGGGTTAAAAAATATTTTTATCCGTATTATTCTTCTCTGATCCTTTGATTACTTTCTTTAAACGCTATTTTTTCCCCTCGTTATTCCTTGTTCTTTTTTATTTTCTCTTGCCCAATATCTCGCCAACATTCAACTGTTTTTTCTGCAGATTTATTTATTACATGTCTTTGAACCCAATTAATTTTTCTTCATAGTTTTAAGATAATGGCAACTTGTCCTGCTCATTCTGACCCATATATTAAGCGAAGGGAGGGGTCTATCTAGAGCTTCGTTAGGCTTATTTTTTCATTATGAGTTTTAACTTATTATATTTAATTCATCTCTATTTAATTATCTTAAATATTAACATTAATACTTATGATTTCAATAAATCCTATCAAGCAAGTATTCCTGGTCTTCGCCCTTGTCCTCATTCTCCAGCTAAAATAATCTGACTGCAAATTTTCAGCTCCAATCTTAGACGAGGATATTGGCCAGAGTATATTTCATGAAAGTATAAATATATTAATGTAGATCAGCTGTATTTGATATACGTTTGCGATGATGTTGATCCGAAAGTATAATCCATTTTCAATTAATATTGCGAAGAGGAAGAAAAGCTCTGTACGATCTTAAGCGTAATTTTTACTCTATTTAGCCTGAAGTTGATAGATTCACAGATTTTAAAGCTTTTATTGGCGAGACCAAGGATCAGTACTTTGCAATTCTCGATGTTCAAAGAAGACAAAAGTTCGTTTTACCTTATCTTGATGGGATGACAGCAAATGACCTCAGAATTTTCCAATCCAAATTTTAACAGGGACTATTATAACCCTTCTTTGCTTCAGAAAAGCCTGATCCCAAAACATACTAAAGGTGTCAAAGATTAGTAGGTAAAAATTTAGATGAGTTTTTAAACAGCTAAGCAGAAATTAAAGTGGTTTTCCTCTATACTTAACATAGTGCTTGCGAAGTTTGCGGAGAAATGCTTAGGGAATATGCTGACTTAGCTGAGAGATTGTACTAAAAAAATATTGTCATCTTCGGATATTTCGATATATTTAAGAATGATCATCCTCGAATAACAGACTAGATTCTGCCCTATTTTTTGATATTTTCAAAGGATGGAGAGGAGCCTTATGGATTGGAGGGTTAAAAGTTTCATGAATTGCAAGAAACAATCATTCAGATTGGATTGAAAAATACAGACATCGATTTGGACAAATTCAGAAGGGAACATACTTTTAACAAGGGCGAAAAGCCATAGAAATAATATGAAATCAATTACAAGATCAAGGGAGAGAAAGTAGAACGAACCAATTTATAATAATTATGATGATTCAGATATAATTTCTATCGACTAACTTATTTTTTTGAATACAAATCAAATTCAAGGAAATATAACTTATAATTTTTATATAAACTCAAATAAATGTCTGATGCACAATAACCTAGCATTGATCCTGAGTACTCCAGGCCAGATTAGAAGAGCATGGCATAATTATAGCAAAAAGCCTTATAATAACTTCCCAATTTACCTGACACATGCCTCCCCACGCCATAATATCTCGAAAAGTTCGTTTTACCTTTCATCATGCCAGCCCTGCAAGCGACTGCAAAGTAAAGACCAAAAAATCCAGTTGAATTCTTTAGTTATTATTTACTTGCTCAAAGGAATAAATGATCGAATATAACACTCTATATATTAAATTTCTACTCATCAAATTATTCATTATATCATTTAAAGATCTAATAATCAGTTCTTTTTGATGTCACCATAGACGTTATTGAAGCGCCAATTGTGGTAATAGTGACCAGGTTTGTGTTCAGTTGAAACTTCATCTTTTGGATTTCTTACGTGGACAATATCTGGAACATAAACTCTTCCAACTTCGTCTCTGTTTTGCAGAAGAACATGAACACCATCATAATGCTTCAAGAACTGAGCGACTCTCCAGGCATATGGGTTGATTTCGTCTTCTCTTTCGTAAACCCAATGATTTTGAACACCTTCATCGCCTTGAACTGAAAAGATATCCTCCAAAAATCCTTTAGATTGGATACAAACTTTTAGCATTGGCATTGTATTTGTGTTAAGATATACATGCCTTGAATTGTCAGGAAATGCGAAACAAACTCTGCCGGGGTAGATACCGACAGTGGGATTCCATCCAGTTAATGAATTAGGAGAATCGTTTTTAAGATTGGACCAAATTGCATTGGCATCAAATTTCCAAGTATAACGATTGTCTTGCTTGACAATGTTGCTCTCGAAAAGAGCTCTCCATTTAGGGCATTTTACTTTAGACTTCAAATCATATGAGATGCTTGAAAATGATCGATTTACTTATATCTATGTTACAGCTTTCACATATTCTCTAAGTTCATGGAATGGCTCGAAGAAATGTTGATTTGTGGGGACGGTGTCTAATCCAAAATATCCTGTAACTTTATCATAATGATAGCATCCAGCTGCAAGGGCAATTTTGCCACCTATGCCGTGACCTCCGAGGGTAGCCATAGATATCCTGTTGTTATACATGAATCGAAGAATATCATTAGCATGTGATTACCAAGTCATGGTTGGGTTTCGATCAGAATTACCAAAATTTCTTGGGTAGACGATGTACACATTTCTTTGTTGTATAATCTATATGGATAACTGAGTACTCTGTTATTGGGGTTGGTGAAAAATTGCAGCCAATTCTCAGCTTGGTCGAATATTTCAGGAATGAAAATAAGATTGGGGCTATCTTACGAAGTTGACTGTATCTTAATTCCTCTAAGTTCGACTTCATCATTGTCTTTATACTCAGGTCCTTCAATAAAATGTCCAAATACTTCCTCGAATGTGGGTAATGGTGGTGAACCTGAATCTGTTGAGAACTCTATTCAATAACATCAAATATATAAATATGATTTAATTTTTAACATTAATATTAACTATTCAATCTTACGAAAAAGGAAGCCGGATTAGGACTTGAACCTACGACCTTTGGTTTAGGAGACCAACACTCTACCAACTGAGCTACAGCTTCTTCTAAAAAACTACAATTTTCAATCCATTAATTAAAAGTTTATAAACAAAAAGGGAAGATAAATAGGGAAATAAAAATGAGGGTAGAAATTAATTAATAAGGTGAAATTTATATTATTTTAATATATAAATAAGCGCAAAGTCTAACGAAAAATAATGGATTAATTAAACACTCCAGTTAAAACATTAAATCATTAAATAAGGAGATAAAAATCATACTAATGTCTTATCCCTATCACAAATACCAACAAAATATCGGCTCGGCTTCAGTAGAATGTTAAAATTATTGAAATGATTAACAGGAATAGGTTTTCACGCTCGCGTTCCAGAAGGAAATAGCAACTTTAGTTCATGGAGACCTAAATCAGCCAATAGACTAAGGAAAAAAAGAAAGAAATCTTGGATTAAATAGTTAACAAACTTGATTCTTTTCTTAAATAGTCAACTACTTCTCTTGATGCTTCCAAACGATCTCACAGTTTAAATTTAATGAAATAATTTTAAGATAGTGAAAAACCATTGAATAAAAACTAGCCATTGTTCATCAAGTAACTGTAAATAAAGTCCAACCACATAATCTAAGAGGAATCTGAGTAATAATTTCAATGGAATTTGATTCCCCCAAAGAAATAAGAGAAATATAACGAACCTTCTTTTGGAAATAAACCCCAAATTAGGTCACCACTAATGGAATAAATAAATGGTCAAACTTCTGATAAGCAAATTAAAACTAATTATGTATATCGCAAATATATCAAACCCGAGGGTTGCAGAAGGGGATAAAATAATAATCTAAAATATTTAAGACCGCAAATTGATTCAAAAGGAAACTACATTTACGCTCATTACCTAAAACCACAAACGTATGAGAAAAAGAACGAGCAAATTTATCATTATCGAAGACCTTGAAGTTTCCTGATTATTAACTTTTTGAAATCATATATTATAATTTTAATAAATATTAGAAATGATGAATTTAATAAAGATAGGTCATCGGATTTGGTCTTTAAACAGCGGCAACAATTTTAGTAAAGTTTTATTGTCTTCAATGAGCTCATCGAACGATTCTAAAAAGCCGAAAATAAATGATTGGAAAGATAAGGATAACTTATAGATGCATAAGCTCACCAGCAAAGATGGAGTTTTTATAGACTAATAAAGAATTAAAGCAAAAATGAAAGAAATTAAGGAAAGAAGATAGAAAGAAATCGGTGAAAAAAAGAAAAATAATTCAAAATAATTCATGCAAAATTATTAAATCAATAAAGAACCCTCAAAAATCCTAAAATTCAGAAAAGATACCGATACGTAGAATTTAATGAATATAGAAGATGTGTCGCTGGATGAAAAGCCTACGTAATGAATATTTACACATAGTGTACTACAGATTACTTCTTTCTCGAACTAATACATCGAGGTCGATAACTTTTTTTACCCTCCCTCAATCATCGTCACGCCAAACCAGTTATTCTTATGGTAGATAAAAAATATCAATCAAATAAAAGTCGAGCACTTAAAAATGATTGAAATGGTCACACCAACTCCAGAGTATATAATCATTGGGTGCGATAAGCCACTGTAAATTCCACACGAAATCAGAGATTATCTTCAGAAACTCGGCATCAATTACGATATAATCGAAATGGTAAAGAGATATATGATTTTTAGTTTGAAGCAATCTCCAATTTCAATAACTTTGCAGGAGATGATGTCAAAATCCTTGCTTTTTTCTGGTGCGGCGACTGATCTTATTGCAATTTATTTAAATCAATTTATTATATTAAAGTTATTATGGATTCAATCAACAGTGTCTCAAATATTGGGGGCGTAGAAGTCGGGATACAAGTAGCATTTTCTGTTGAAACTTTCAATGCTTTCAAAAACGACGAAATTTTTATCTGATTACAATCGCTGAACTTTGACCTGGTTGTTTAACTCTTATTTCTTGAACGAGGTTATGTGAAGCTCAAACCTGCAAGGGTGTTCAAAGAAATGTGATTCGACAAACCTATATTAAAAATAAATATACTTTTTTAATTAACTGAGTGTTATTTGAGAAATTATTTACAGTTCTTCTTTTTTCTTATTGAAATTATACCTATGCTTTACTATTTCACCCCAGTAACGAGTAGTCTAGGCTGCTAAATTTTTATCCTTCTACTCTCGAGTTGCTTTTAACCCATTTTTATATGATTAGAATTATTACTCATTCAGAGCATCCAATATTTATTTGAATTTTATTTCAGTCATGATCTTCACATATGTTGCTAATTCATATGAACTTTTAATCGAACTTTGAACAATGATGGATAATCCTCCCACTCCTCGGTTGTCCTAAGCCATACAAAACACCACATACCCTAATTTCTATTTCGTTCTTAAATAATCAAATGTGGGTTCTTTCACGATGAGCTCCCAGAGAGATAAAAGCATATCGTTTCTGGTAGAGAGCTATCCTATTTGATAATGGACTTCTAGCGCTGAATTTTATTATTATTTGTTATGCAATTTAAGCTCTACTGCCACATTTTATTTGCATTGTAATCTCACAGCTCTTATTTGCCCAGTCTGTTACTTTTTATGAGGCTTAGAGTGAGTGGATAAAAACTTCTCCAATGACAAGGAAATCTATTTTGATAGTTCTTCACTAATATTTCCTGAGAAATAAGATTAAAAAAATAGTCTTTTCTTCCAAACCTTACTAAACCTGACGACTTAATCAAAGCTTATATTTTAAATTTATACTAACTTCTCTTCATCAGATACACTAAATTGAGACCTTAAAGATTGCACTGTTTTTTGATAAGCCAAATTATAAGCGTCTGTTAGAAATACATTTTTATATTTTCGTTGATATTTTTATTTCAAGGTGTTGAAAAGATTAACGTCAGTTGGGACAAACTCAAACATTCTTTTCAAGTACTAAACAACAAATAATCTCAATGAGTCTCTAAAACCTGTGAATTTTATATCAAGAGAAAAATAGGAAACAAAACTTGTTTAAACTTATATCTCTGCCATTTCAGCTAAATATCTGAATTATCTAAGTTCTTCTTTCAACATATCGAGCATTATATTTCTGTCAATGTCCTCAGCGACTGAAAAGTTTCCATTGAAATTAATACGTAGATGAATGATAGCTTTTGGGAGACCGAAGACATGATCTTATTTAAAAAATGTTTCACAGTAAGATGATTTATGGATCAGTACTGGCAATTTCTCCTCTGTCAAAGGTAATATAGTCAAATCTTTAGGGAGGAAGATATTTTATTCTGGAAGTGATACATCGCATTCCAATGGAATCAATTATTTCAATTACTCGCATGCATATTTGGTTTTGTAAACTGGTTCGACTAGATTACACTCACTTTAAAATTCTTTAGCTTCACAAAAAACTATGAGATTTGCTGTTGTTAGTTCATTGAGATATTAAGTGATCAGCTCAGGTTTCCATTCTTCCATCAAATAGGGGTAAATAAGAGTTTATTACAATTTTCTTGTCTGCATCACTTTGGCAATTCCTGCTATGAAACTCATTCCTTTTTTAGTTTCCATAAATTCAAATTTAAGTTTTTTTACCAATTGAAGCTCTTTGAAGAACCATTAGGGACACCCCTTTTGTTTCAGCATTTGTATATAATGTAAGAAGTAGCAAATAATCTCATGTATCTTTGTTAAACCTTTGTCTGTCAGTCCAACATCCACTGATAGTTCAGTATAAGTGTCGTAGTTATCGTAATTTCCACTCGAGACTGATGTCGCGAGACCTTCTTTCATCAAGAATGATAATATTGAACCCTTTCCTTCATGCCCGATGAGATTTGAAATGTAGGTGCCTGGATGATTTCGGTAGTGCTGTCTTTTGTTAGGCAGAACCCAACTAAATGTTAATTTTTTTGATTCTTTAATAGGGACGACTTTAAATAATTTTCCGAATGCCTTGTTATCAAATGGTTGAGACTATAATTTAAACTTTTATTTGTTTTTGTTGGAAATTTCTGAAAATTTTTCAACCACCCATTTCTGCATAGTGGTGATATCCTACTGTCCATAAACAGCAAGCTTCATTAAATTGGAAGAATAGTTTTCCTGATAAAACTTTTGCAGCATTTACTGGAGATTTTAATTATGTAGAGTGGTTTTATCGCCTGTGGAAAATTTGTTAAACGGGTGTCCTTCTTTTGAAATATGTTTTTGTAGTTGGTATTTCCTCCAGTTATCATCAAGCAAGTTTTTTTGATGCTAAGAATGAACAGCTTCGATTTATTTTTCAGCTGATTATTGTTTGAGCAGAGGAGAGATAAAAAACTGAGCGAATCTATCTAATGCGCCTTAAAACGCAGAACTAGACACTTCAAGCATGTAATTTGTCTATTCTTGGCTTGTATAGGCATTATTTTTGCCTCCATATTTGGTGATAAACTAAATCTCAAATTCTTTACCTTGGAGTAATCATTTTCATCTGGGTATTTCGCAGTGCCCATAAATAACATGTGCTAGAGGTAATGGGCTAAGCCATGAGCATCATTTGGGTCTTTGAAAGATCCGACTGCCATGCTCAGAGCAGCAGACGATTTGAGAGCGTCTACATCTTTAATGATCAGGCATTACAAACCATTTTACAATTTGAAAGCTTTATACTCTCTTTTATCATTGGGGCTTTTGATGACTTCGGTGATCTCAATCATGAAATTTATAAATCTGATAATTTTAAGTTTAAATATTTAAAAATTAGATGGCCAGAAATATTCAGATTTTATTTTGGAGTCAAGAAAAATGACTAAAAATACACTTCATAGTTTTTCGAAGAAAGAAGTTTATGATACATGACATGATAATTTAATAAAATCATGTGTTAGTTATAACATTCAATATCAATACCATTATTATAGACAATGAAATAGAAAAACGATCCGCAGACAATATCCATGATGAAGAAAACTACAAAGTTACAGCAAGAAGTTAAAGTATTGATTGCAGTATGGAACCTTCAAGGTATCATTCCGCCTATAAATTCTATTAAAACTTTAATGGATGAGCTGCAAAGCGAAAAATAAAATGCCGATATCATCTGTATTTCTACTCAATAGTGCCAAAGATCGATAACTTTATCCTTCTTTTGCGAGAATAAGGACGAATGGGAAAATTCTTTGAAGTAATGTGCGAATGGTTATAAGATGGTCGAGGGAAAAACAATGAGAGCCTTGCATACTGCTATTTTTGTAAAAGAAGATATTGCCAACTGTTACACAACTTAGAAATTCACATTAATGAGAGCAGGAACTTGTAATTTGCTAGGAAACAAGGGTGCAATAAATTTAGTAGTAAACTTATTAGGTCAAAACTTCCAATTCATTAATTGCCATTTGGAAGCCCATCAAGACCAGTGCGATCGAAGAAATGAAATTCTTTTAAAAATAGTCGATGAAATGGTAGAAAAAGATTACCGTAACGAGGTATTCATTTGTGGCGATTTGAACTATAGGATAGATATGACTCATGAAGAATATTATGCATATGTGAAGGATAAAAAAAATAATGATTCGACTTTGCAATACTCAAAGATGTTTCACAGAGATCAACTCTCAAAACAAGCAATATTAAAGGATAAATTTTTCCCTTTCTACAAAGAAGCTGCGATAAAATTTCCACCCACATACAAGATCAATGCGAGCAGTCAGTAATACGACAAGAAAAGAATCCCTGGGTGGACAGACAGAGTGTTCAATCGAAAGGGGAGATCAAAGTAGCTAGGATACAGGTGCTTATATGAGTTATTTGGGACTGATCATCGGCCAGTAATTGCCGGTTACACAGTTGAAACTGAGTAGACATTGTCCATCTTCCCAGACGAGTATGTTCCAGTGACATCAAAATCCTGTGCTTTGATCTGACAGATATTAAATCGATTATATTATTATAAGTATGAGTCAGAATTTTTTACTAAATCTTACATAAATTAATTCATCATATCCTGACAATGCAAGCCGAACAAACCAATCCCCCATCTCAGTCCCACATCTTAGTAAGGTTTGGTAACCCCGTAAATCCCCAAAACTGTCCTTTAAATTTAACCCTAAAAGCATAGTACAATTCAGCCAAAGTATCAATGAAATAAATAAGGTCGAAAACAAAAGATTTAATGCGGGATAATATTTGAACACTGAGGTGCCTATGAATTCAATTTTAATAGAACTGTAAGCAAAAGAAGATGGATAGTAATTAGCCAAAAAGCTTAACTAAATTCGTCAAACTTCGCCTTCAATGAAAGAACTTCAAGAAGATCATGAGATTAAAATCACAATAGTTGGGAAAGATAAAAAAGTTTTTATTCTTTTAATCATTCCACAGCTTTAGGGGCTACTCAATAAATCTAATAAATATTTGACGAATCCCGATATGGTCCCCTCTTCTTAGGGTTGGCTAGAAGTTAAACTAACTTCAGGCAATAAATTATCTAGAGTCCATGAACTCATTGGACAAAAGGGAGCCATGGCTGCATTTCTCGACTCTCTCGAAGTAGACTTTAAGTTTAATAAAACTGAAAATTTAAAAAGCTTGATTCGAAAAACGCTCTTCTCTAATGCCCCAGAGGAACAGTCGAAAGCATTGCTCGATGCGTATGAGTGCTTGAAGCTTAACCTTCATTTCGATAGCTCGTCTAGCTTATAAAACTTTCCAAAAATAATGGAAAGTCTTCAAATATTGTAAATAAATGATGACTTCAAGTAAATAAGGCCACTGTTAGGAAACAAAGTAATTATAAATTTATTCAGTTTGAAGCTTACATCTTCGGGAAGCCAATGAGTTTTATAGTAAACATCAATGCAGAAGACCTATACTTAGTCCTTGATATTCTATTCGCCTGATAAATATTAGATGATGCATATTAAATGATTTGAAATAGTTATATAACAAAGCTGATTGTGCTTATAAAATATGATGAAAAACAAAATAAAAATCGAATTCTTCGAAAATGAGATTGGCCACCTTTTAGAGTTTAAATAATCTTTCGAATAACTAAGCAAGTTCCTACGAGTTGCACTCACTTACAATAATGTGTAGAATCAAATGAATGCCTTAATGACCGCCAATGAAGCTTTCAAGGAAGATATCAATATAATCAAAATGGAAATACAAAATACAAAAACTGAAAGTGATCTGTACTATGACTAGGCCAAAATAGAATAAAGAAATATTTTTCGTTCCTTGGATGATAAAATTGACTAGCTTAACGAGAGGCTCTATGCTGCTGAAAACGGCGTACAGTACGCTGAAACTTTAAAAAAAGAGAAAGACGCCTTAAATGCTGAGTACCAAATGGCTAACTATAAAAACATTAAAAAGGAGAGCTAAAAAAATGTAATACATCCCTATATCTAATTTCAAAATAAAGTAATTAATGAATTCAAGAGAAGCATAAACCTAATGCTCAAAATATCGGAAAGAAAAAATAAAAAGATCACCCATCAAAACTCATAAATTCTAAAAATATTAAAAATGCGTGCAAATGGGATGAGCTATCGATAGATGAGAAGATCCTAGGTCTTTGGCTCATGTCGAAAAGCGTTGAGCGAAGAAAAGAAAATTATTTCATAACTTGAACATAAGAACAGAAAAAACAAAGTCGACAATCGAAAAAAGAAAGAGCCTCTGATATCGGTACTTTTGAAATCTCCTCATATTCGTTATAAAGATGAACGTGTGGCTGCATTGAGTTCATTAACTTTGAGACTGAAATAAAATAATAAAGCTGAAAGCAAAATAATCCAAACAATAAAAAATGGAATAGAGTTGAAGAATAGAGATCAGGTAAGGAAGTATTTAGAATCAAAATAATAATTAAATGAGGAAGAGTGCCTCATGAAAATATAGTTAATGTCTTCGAAGCTTCTAGAAAATATCTAATAGAGATTTCTTTCTTTGAAATTAAAAAGCAAACCCAGTTTTGAATTCAACGAAGGAGAAAACATAATTTAATAGTGGTAAATAGATCGAAGAGCCGTCAAGTCCTTGTAAAAACTATGGAATAATCAAAGCATTTAAAGCTCTAAAAAGAAAAATGGGAAAAAATTATCATTAACTCATCAATTTATGGCAAAACCTTCAAATAGTAACCCAAAAACGACAGATAGTTCCAAAAATGAGCTTGCTTTTTGATCATATAATGTCTTCTAATATAATAGCCAATTATAATCATTCATTTTTCAAATTTAAATTTTTGCCTCTTTTTTTAATTTTACTTATTTTAAATGATGCTGAGTAATTTACTACTTTAATAATTATACAGAATATGATCAGTGAGTAAGAAGCAAAGAAAAAAACCAAAGAGGCTCTACTAATTAAGTTAAAAAATCTTAACACAAAAGGAGAGCCAGTAGTCAAAGAACATCAAGCCCCATCTGTGATGCCAGCTCAACATAGTCAGCCTCCACTAAGAGTAGATACTGAATAAGATTTTCGAAAAATGCCTTATGAAGGAAAGGCCAAATACGATAACGAACTCAAAGCATTAAACGCTCTTAAAAATGAAACATAAGAACGAAGTCAAAAACCCAAAAAGATGTTCTTTGAGCACTATGATACTGTAGAGGCCTATTGCCCCATCATCCAAAATAACTCTAATCCTAGTGGAAGACCGCCAAACATTCCTCCAGAAATGTACTAAGGAATTACAGTGAAACCAAAAAGACCTTGGGTATATATCGGAACTGAAAATTTGCCTCCCGTATAATACCAGTAAATTAATTAAAATAGTTTTAAAGCGATCCAAAAGAAGAATATCTAGGGTAAATAGTAAACAAAAAATAGAAAACCTCCTGCTGCAGGATCAAAGCCTCGCAAGAAAGGAAATGAAAAAATGGAGTCTTAATTTGGCGAGGATAGCTAAATTTCTAATTAAATTGACATTGGTGAGGGGGAGTCAATCTTCGGGTCTCGCTATGATAACGATAGCAAATATATGATGTCCAGCAGCAAAAGAGGAAGAATGAGCAAAAATTCATAGATGTCTATTGCTGATGATGAGTCAGAGAATACTGAAACGAGAAACAAGAGATTAAATATTTTTGAATCGATGGAAAATGATGATGACTATAGTTCCCAGAAATATGATGAATCAGAGTAAGAGGAGAAGAGCAAATCAAAGAATGTGCCTAAGTCCAAAAAGGAAAAGATGAAAAGGAAGAAAGAAGAGTCTGATGAAGACAGTGATGAATGAGTATAAATATAAATATTTAAGTAAACATTATCATAAACAACATTGAGTTATTTGATCCGTTTAAAATATAATATGCTATTAAAATTGTTCTTATTTCGACATTCTTTCTATTCTCTATTTTTAGATATGGTAGGGCATTAGGGCTTTGGGAATAGTTGAAAGTAAATGGCTTGGACCCTTTTTCTCGAAGATTCTATTCTTTAATCTTGATGGTCTTAAACTCTTTACCATATCTTTGCTCTGTTACCAATGATTTTTATCTGCAATTTAAGTCCTATCTTCTGTAATACTTTTTTTAATTTAGGAACATTAGTCAGATTCGTAACTGAGTTATTATTTTGAACTTTTTGATCGTTAAATTTACTTTAATATGACTTGATGGCAGGATGGCCTGATTGCAATGCTATCACAATGAAAAAATTGTAATTTTTTTTTCTTCTGTGCGGATCTCTCATTTATTTACAGTCCAGAGTACAGATTAGAAAAAGAATTATTTTTTTTCTGAAGGTTTTCTTTGATTTTAACGAACTCACACTCTTTTTATGTCTCGATCTCTTCATCAGTCTAAAATTTATAATCGATGCATTTGTATTCGCCTGAACTGGGCTTGATTAGTACATTGTTTTATAGCTTTGATTTCGTTTTTGAAGTAAAGTTTGAGCTCACTTTCTTAAAATTGTTTAGTATGTGGTTTCTTTATTTAAACATAACGATAATCTTATCCAATTTTAATATGAAAAAAGTTATAAAATTTATGTCATAACAAGTTTAACTAAGATTTATTTTTCTCAATCTCAAATAACTCAGATTTGATGTTCAAGTCAAAATAAATAAATGTTAAAAGTTTTTGTCACAAAGAGATTCTTGTTAAATATCAAAAGACATCTAAGTGTGATTAAAATAATAAAGCCTCTAAGAATTAATCAGCATTTGTCTTCCAAATTCTTATAAGAAAAGCTTTCTCCAACTCCTAATTTGTAAGTTTTGATATCCATCCTTCCATTTTCATACGTTTATTAAATGATGTCTTTTGTCCCATCTTTTTTGATTAATGTAATTTTTTTTGTAGTCACTGTGTTTCCATTTATGGTCTTTGTTGTTGTGCTGACAGACTTTGAAAAAACATCATCATCTAAGGAATTATTTTCCTCTTTTTTATTCAATTATTATTTTTTTCGAATTTTCGAGAATTTTTATTAA
>ERZ724506.421-NODE-421-length-14772-cov-4.908949_pt1 | contig 14772 bp, 4 predicted proteins | sample MGYA00376039_ERZ724506 | MGnify/ENA primary metagenome ERZ724506 (study PRJEB28724, sample SAMN07190887) | wastewater metagenome | isolation source: effluent of sewage treatment plant in Hong Hong | place: USA: Christiansburg, Virginia | collected 2016-03-01 ... | reverse complement strand
AATAGACAGGACAGCTCAGGGGAACTAAATAATTAAGTTCATACACTGCTGGAATGTCTTTATTCTGAGTCATCAGAGTTAACGATCTCATGTTAAAACTTATCAATGGTGAGAGATTTCAGAGTTCTCACCTTTTTCGCCAAGCCAAAATCAATAATTTTACATTTTTTATTTTTCCCGATAATTATGTTCTGTAGCTTAATATCTCGATGAATGATCTTCTGGTTGTGGAGGTACATGAGCCCTTCAATGATATCCAAAATTATTTTGTAGTTTTATATCAAGATAGTATTTTTTTCCCGTTAAGTTTTACGAATTTTTTGATTTCTCAAACAAACAAGCTTTTGCAGGGAATATTAACCCAACTATGTAAGTAAATAGACCCGAATTTATTTAAACTTGAGGAGATTGGTCCCAAATATATTATCATTTAAATTTTAATGAAAAACTGCTTCTTTATTTATACGTTATTTCTTCTTTTCCGTGCTTGAAGATCTTTTCTCAAATTCAAATCCACACGAACTGTTGTTATATTACTCCATCACAAGCTACAACTACTCTTATTCTTAATCTTCTTCCGCTTGTTTTTCGAACTAAAGATCAGCTTGAGTTTTTGCATCTGCATTTATCCAGCAGCCGTAGTATTTGAGGATATTGGGATGGTTCAGATCGGAAAGGATCTTTGCTTCACTGAATACTTTTTATAAATAATCGCTAACTTGAACTTTCATTTAGCTAGGCTTGATTTTAAGGGTTTTAAGCGCATAGATCTTTTTGTCCCTAATGTTCTTGACTTTGTTGACAATTGAAAATCCACCCGCTCCGATTTTACCCAAATCTTAAAACTCGGTTTCGAGACGCTGAGTAAATGTAAAAATACCTGAAGGGACGCAGCACTTTCTAAATCAAAACCTAGCATAGCTACTATTTATTAATAAATTAAAATAATCTATAAACATTTTCACTTAAAAGATCACTACGCTATCCATTATTAATCCCCATCTCGCACAAAATTATACATTGTAATTCTATTATGATATTCATCAAAAATTATATCTTTGTGTTTGGTTATAAAAGTGTTCAAGTTTAACTGAAAGCAATTTAAAGATAAAAATCATGCAGATTTGGCCACTACTTCTCTTACTCTTTTTTTAAAATTAAAGGGATCAAAAAGAAATCCATCTCCTTTGTAAAATTTGTTTTGGAATTATACCCAATGCAAACGGAGGGTATGTAAGAAGCATTACATACTGTCCATGCAAAGGAGCACACCAAAAGTTGCAGCTGCCAATATCGGAAATCCGAGTAGAAGCTAAAATAAAACAAAAAATTACAATAGGTATGCCTGTCTTCCCTTGGGTTAAGCCTGTTTCCACTGTTTTTTGAAAGAACACTTCAGACAATTAAGAATGTGCTAAGGACAGTGCCCATAGACGCAAATATGAAGCTGTGTTTGATATACAACCTAAGACGTACTCAATTGTTTAAATTAATTGATGAACAATGATTTAGCCTGTATCATGCTACTTATTATGAACAGGATTTTCTTTTTTTGATTGGATCATCTAGTTATTAACAGGAATTTGATTTGATGGAGGAACTGCTGGATTGGATAAATTTTCTCCAATTTGGGGAGCAGGTCTACTTGGTGGATTTTGCTGATGATGAGATTTTATCATACATATTTCTATAATAGGTTTTGGGATTAGCATTAAAGGAATACAGATAACTCCTATAATAAGGAGAATAAATTGTATGGAGTCTTGAGAAGTGTGACCCACTTCACCCCATAACGGTTAACCACCACAGCACTTATCCTAAATAAAGAAAAAATTACAGTTTTACCAACTTTGAGAGGTAGATTAATCATCATTGTGATAATAGATGGAGCATGTGCATCATACAGCTTCCAATTTTTAAGCCATTTGTAGATTATAAGAAAATCCATATATCCGAAAAAGACCACCATAAAAACAATTTGAGGAATGAATTAAAAAATAAATACGAGCTTTTGCTTGAAGAAAAGTGCATTACTTCCTTTAACAAAAACACCTAGTACCATATGAGTTACTGCGATTATGACTGAGAGCTTCATCTTCAAGCTATTTATATAGTTTAAGTAGTTAGAAGAATTTGACCAGGCTGGGTCCATCCCGAATGGGTAAACACACTCTGAGCTTCTTTTATGCATTGGAGAACCTGGTGCTGTTTATTTTATATTAAAACATGATCCAAACAAGTTTAGACTGATGGAAAGAAAATCATTATAAATAAACCCACAATACATGGAAAAGAATCCCATCATAGTTATTAAATATCGATAAGGAAATAGAGCTCTGATTATTGAATTAGAGCTGTTTGCTGATTGAAACAGCATATAAATTCCAAGCAAAAACGCAATTGCCCCATGACCTATGTCTCCAAACATGACTCCAAACATGAAAGGAAAAGTAACTAATGTAAAGTACGAGGGATTTGCTTACTGATAGTTTGGAATCCCATAAGTATTGGTAATTTATTGGGCTGGGCTCTTCACGTCATTGAGTCGAAAATGAGTGGGAAGTTTAACTGATTATTATTTAATCAATTTTCCAATAGGGCTATTTGTTTCAGACCCAATCTTGTACAATATTTACATGACCTATTATACATCTTATTTTCTTATGAAAACTTCTGCTTATAGAAAATTTGAATATGATTTCATTTCATTCAATTGGCAAAAAATTTATCTTTCTTTGACTAAGTAATACTTGTAATATTATAGCTGAGTAATGTTTTTACCTTCGACTTTTCCCTGCAAGCTTTTTATGAATAATTTATCTTATTATTTTGTTAAATCAAAAAGTTTATCAGATTAATGATATGTCTTTTATAAAGTCGCATATTTTTATCTAAAATTTGAGTCAGTTTGAGGTAGGGTATAGCTACTCCACTTTGGGCAATAAATGTCCAGTATTTTGACTACTTTTTTATCCATAACGCTATTTTTCTTGGATGGATAGACGATAAAAAGCACGTTTTTATCTTCTTCTCCAGGGTATAACTTCTAAAACAAGTTTTTGAACTGGATATCATTCATAAAACTATTTCCTCTTGTAATTCTTGTCAAAGTTTTTTTAACAGCCATTAGACCTTTATTATCAACAACGATAGCTTTGACTTATAAATCATTGAGGCCAAAGATTGACACGTGATCTGGGTTTTCGTACCAATTAGAATTGATTTAAAAAAATGCATCTCCATATTCTTTCTTACCTGCTTAAATGATTGCTAAATTTTATCGATACAAGATGAGTTTGTCTTTAATATCGTTCTTTCGCCTTAATAACTTTTCCTGATAGTCCCAAATCCGATTTACTTATTAATCAACTTAAAATAGCCTGGAACTTTCGACTCCTCCAGTTTTTTCATGTATTTCCCACATATTGTTAAGATCATCCAATTAGTCCCTTCATAAACCCAAAGTTACTGCGTAATGTACTCTCGATTTTTTCCATGTTCATGCTAAACAATGAATCTCTCAATATTCTTAATTTTAAGCAGATCCTCATCGCACATTTTGATATTGTGAGTGAAAGGCCTGGCCGTTTGGATATTTTTGTTTGGAATCACATGGACAAGACCATATTTCCCTTCATAAAAATATGTATACCTAACAAATTAATAGCATTCCAAGCGGATTAGTGAGGCATGATTAATTTATAGTACTACATTTCATCTGATCTATAAAACGACATTTTTTCAGATTATTATTAGAATTATAGATTTAGATATTTTTTATTCAAAAAATATTTTTATTACAAATCTCTGGCTTCACAACCTTTTTATACTTAAACGTTATAGATTTCAATGAAGTGATGATCAACAGGAAAAAATAACTACAGAAATGATATCAATTTTACGAAGATTTACTTGAGAAAATTTTAGATACTTGTATAAAATTATCTTTTCATGAAAAATTATTTATATTTTAAATGACTTGAAAAAATAATAAATGAAAACAGAAAGAGAATATCACAATTTTTATTAGTTTCAATTAAAAATATTAATCATCCTAACACTATACTTGATCTTCTCCACTAATTCTTATACTTCTTTGCTCCTTCAGGTTAAGGGAGAGCATATGTGCCCATTACTTCCCTCTTTTTTGCTTGGCTTATTTTTGGCTGCTTCCTTTATTCAAAACCCATATCAATGCCCTATTGAAACATATTTTTGTTGCTCATTTTAACAGTTCCACCGACAAAATTTTATTTCCCTTGAATATTAGAGTAAAGATCGTTATCAATTTTTTTCCAAAGAGTCACAGAGTGCTTCTTTGGAATTTTAATCTCTTAAACAGGCTCTTTATTTTATTTTTATTTCATGTAATGTCTTTTTTATCGATGATTTGATGCATATTATGCATTTTAAAACTGATACTTGTCCTGAATATGCTTTTTTTAAGGACGGAGCTTTTCTTATTTTTTACACATTAAAAATGCTGCGCCTGAAACACCACTCTCTGCTATTTAATTATTACATATTTTAATTGAATGTTTTTTCTTTGAATTGTTATAGTCGACAGGAACAATGCTTTTAAGATCCTGATAGTTCTAAATAATTTTATTAACAAGAACAGGATCTTGAATAGATGATGTATGAGTGTATTAACTTTTCTTGAGTTCGCCAGAGGATTGAGGCCTATTCTTCCTCCTCATATTTCCTTTGAGTTAAAGTGGGAAGTTTGATTTATGATGCATATAGTTAAAATCCCTGGGTTTGGAATCGATCTCCATGGTAAATTAATAGTAAAATATTATTAAGAATAAATTTTCCTTTATAATAAATAAATATTTATAAACTTATTACGTACATGTCGTTGGTATTAAATAATATTTTTTCTATTTCTAGCATCAGAATTATCTAAATTATTTTTTGTATAATATATTAGATAGATTATAAAAATATCTACAAATAGATGCGAGGAAAGTAACAAAAATAATAACGGATATTCTAGCCTGCTCTCTTTAAAGAGTACTTGAAATCTAAGCTTATCTCTTTATTGGATTCTGTAATTTTCATTTTATCTAGATTGCTGGTCGTAAGATGCTTATGCTATAATTTGCTGTCAGAATTCCTATCAATTTGATCATCTAAAAAAAAACTTTGTGCTAACATTAGATACCTGAAAAAGATGGGATTACTGCATTTGAAGTCAACGTTATCGATCCTAACTTTGATCAGGTTGTAATATTTTTATCGCCCTCTGTGGAGAATCTCAAAAAATTAAAAGATTTGATTCTCATAAACGTCTAAAAATCTCCAAATCGAAAATTCTACCCCGTCTTCTGGCCAAAGAGAACAATGGCTACTAAATAATTTTTGTAGAGCTCTAATCTTCTCCAATATATCTAGATAAAAGATTTTTCTTTCGATCTCTTGCCCCTAGACATAGATCTTTATTCATTATAGATGAAAATATTAAGATAGTTATACATTGAAGATAATCATTTAATCTACTCCTCAGTTGCATAGTCAATTCATAGATTACAATGTGTATTTGGACGAATTCATAATATTTTTGGAAAGGGAAAGGCAGCCAGCTCCATCTATCAAATCCTTAAATTAAAATAACAAGAGATCAAACTTGATGAAGCTTTTGGGGATATTGAGCATTTGATTATTTTTGATAGATCTTCTGATTTTTTAACTCCATTACTCAAGCAGATTACATACGAAGGACTTATCGATGAATTCTTTGGCATAAATGGAGGAATAACCAGACTACCTGCCACTATATTCGACTAAAATAAAGGCAATAATAACAAAACATAAAATGTTCTCCTCAACTCTGAAAAAGATTATGTGTACGAACAAATTAGAATCCTCACCATAAATGGAGCAAGAAGTGCATTGAAAACAAAAAGTCAATAATTTGATCAGTTTACGGATAATGCTAAATAGTTAAAAGATTTCAATTAAAAAGCAGCAGCTGTAAAAAGAATTAAAACAGAAGAAGTTCTGTTGAAAAAACATCTCGGAATTAATGCTTTATTAATGTAAGAAATGAAAACCATTGGCTTCCATAAATAACTTCTCCTTCAGCAACGTTGCATAATGGATAAGGACAAAGATCTGGTCTAATATTTTTAGAACCTCATTCCATTTGAGACTCCCTTACCTAAAGTTTTGAAGTCTATGTGTCTTCAGAGTATTGTAGATCGAGGAATCCATCGTAAGCATTATGGCAGGATTTGTGATGATATTGTAATGACCTATGGAGGATAGAATATAATATCTTTGAGTAACTTAGCAAAATTAGGACTATTCTATCAGCAGGGTAGTCGATAAACCCACTATCCATTTTCAGAAATAAAAAAAGAATTAAAATTAATAAATGACTAGTCTATAAATCACTAGAACCCTCAAGATCCTTCCTTTGCCTATGGAGGCTACTGTCCAATCTTGTACAAATTATTTTATTTTTAGTACAAAGCTTGTCGAACATGCAATTAAAAATGGCTGGAGAAACTGTATGAAGGCACTGAAGCTCATACCAGGTTAAATTATCTTGCCAGAGTTCGTAAAGGAGTGCAGATCTCATCCTCGACCTGCAGTTGTTGTCTATTTCGTAGGAGGTGTGACATTTGGAGAAGTAGCAACCATTAGACTTTTAAGCAAACTATTAAGTAAAATTGATTATAATATAGGAAAATAAATTATTGTAGCAACCACTCACATGATTACTGGAGAGTCAATGATCTAATCTTTACTTTAGCCTCCAAATCCCTACGCCTGAATTCGAAAATGTTATTGTCATTATTGTCATCTTTTTAATACTATATTTAATACAATAAAGTAAAAAAATCATTCAAAATGAGGAAAATCTAAATTCTTTAAACTCTTATTTATTAACTCCGCCCATTAACATTATAACTAATGTTAAATTGGCATCGGCCTCTAAAAAGGTCTCTACTTCATAGCTTTTCCCCTTCTTATTCGTGCTTTCTTATTGAATAAATTTGGCTTTGCCGAAGTTCACAAAGTTTTTAAATGGAAGTCGATATGATCTATGAAAATATACTTGTCTATCGAGTTCGTTATTAAAGTTTTATATTATGAGCCCATTTTTTATATCACTGTATTGGTAGGAACAGATATTTTTATTTAATTGAACAAAATTACCAAATCTTTGAGCGATATCTCTGCACATTTCATCGATAATGTTTGGGAATTTGGAAATAGGCTATCTCTTTATTTAAGTTTATACATTTCCCTGGTAATTTAAGGTCACTTCATAAACTTTTTTATCCCATTCCCCGTAGATAAGCACAAAATATTCTCCTGGAGGAAGCATATTCTCTATGTAGACTATTTTATCATTTCCATATGCACTATTAATGTACCTATACCCATCCAAATCTTTAGCTATCAGCATAATTCTCATCCAAACGTACTGATACCCATTATTCCTGAAATACTTCTTATCCTTCTGAATGACGGATAAAAAGCATCGACCATAGACATCAGTCTTAAAAGTTCTCAAGGAAAAAGACTCTTTTTGCTGCTTTATTAAGCATCCCACTGAATAGAAAGAGTCATCAATGAGGTATAAATAAATACTTTTAAAGTAAGAATGAATATTTTCTAAAAGGAAATGTGAGTTTTATTTTTCTTTCTCTATTTCTATTATATCGAGTTAGGTCTCTTGACTGAAGTATGTGTGCTTAGATTTTTTAGTCTCTACTAATGCGTAGTAGGATTCTTTTAAGGTAGGACCGATATTGGAATGAGGTTAACATGCCAAAAATATATTATCTTTATTCATCATGTAGTTTTTTATCTTTAATTAGTTACTCTAAGCAAATTATGAACTTAAAATTATCTTTTAATAAACAGTCCCTGTCAGCTACTGCATGAGATCATGAACATCTTCATTGAAAAGACATTAATAAGTAGAATACATTTTGGCGAAGGCTTTTTGCAAAATAAACGGCCATATTTACATATATCCAGACTTAGTAGGACATACATTCAGAAAAACTGGTTAATAATTTTTTCCTACTTGTCTCACTGGGATAAAATCATCAACTATTGTATATTTCCAGATTCCTTCATGGTTGAGTCTCAAATAATATATTCCAAATTTAGAAAATTGTTGGTTCTAAAATATCCTCTATAGACATCTCGAGCTAGTTCCTAGAGCGTTAAAGCAAGTAGCCATAGAGTTTAACTCTGGAAATTATCCTGTCTTAACTTTATTACGATCATTGTGGCTATAAAGCACTAATTTTTGATTTCTGAAGACTTATTCGACTCTCATCCATCTAATTTCTTTTTTACTGTTGGAAAGGTTTTTCGAATGAAAAAGAGAAGCTCCTCCTGGTGGGAACATATCATCAAAGAACTTTTTTCCTTGATATATTAATATTTTTAGAGTACTCTAATATTTTTTGTTTTCACAATTGATTCCTTTATCTTTTAGCGATGCTTTTATAGACAATCCTCCAGAGATACTCCCTACATGAGAAGTTGTCGAGTTAGAGCTTAATTTCTATATTAATTTTTATTTTACGTCTGAGCTATTGCTGTTTTTCAAGATGGACTGACTTTTTTTCATAGATTTGCTCAGAGAAACAGATTAATTGCTGTCTAGATCAGAAAATCTGACACTTTTATTTTTACTTAAATTAGTTCTACTGGTACAACTCATTAACATTCTATTATTTTCGTTGTTATTTTATCTTGAGATATAGGAAACGCTCATCTTCGTTATATCCTACAGGATAGGTTTTTGAGAACTAAGAATAACAGACTGAGTATTATAGAAATTATTAGTCTCTTGCAAAGGTTGACTCACCCTTAGATTATTTTAATTTGATTCTACTTTGTGAGATAACTTCGCGCGGATTGATTTTCCAAATTTGACTGAATTTAAAGACAATTACGCATTTTATCATTAATAGGATTGGATAACACTTACTTTTATTTGACTACGATAGAATTTTCTTTATCTGAAACTCGGCTATTTTTTTTCATTTTAACGATATATAACTAAATATTAGGAAAACGATAAAATTCCAATGGTACAAATAATAAAATAAAGAATAAAATAATGTAAAAAGGAGTCCGAATAGCCCAGTTTGAAATTGCCTCCCAGAAATGCGGGCTAATTTTTTAGGATATAATAATTAATGTTTATCTTTAAAATTGAATTATTATTAATTTATAAAAGGGATCCATAGAGTTAATTAGGACAATGAAAGAATTATATGGCATTATATATGCTAATATGAAAAATCAAATGTACTTCATGAAAAGATTTAAAGTATTTTCTACTCAACTTCCCGAATTTTTGTTATTGTACTGTTCTTATTGCTCTCGTTCAGTCTTAGAGATGTTAAAAAATGATTTCGTAGATAATTTTTTGAGTAGTACGAGAATAGCATTGTTAATATTCTCCCTTTTTATTCTTTGTCCTTTCGAATAATATTAATGATGCTTTGCAATCGAACATAGTTTCTATAATTTATTTGCCTTTCCTATAGCCAGTTTATGAGGTCTTCTAGTTTACATTTGAATTAGTGTGTCTCGCATAATCGATTGAAAACTTATATTACTTATCTAGATGTTAAAAATTTTAAAAATCTTCTTAGAATATTTGAGATTACGTTTCTTCCTTCCTTTTGGCTTACATTCTAAAATTTGATCTATTTTTAAGGACCTAAATTAAAAAAAAAGTACAACACACTGTCCATTCTTCATCTTTCTTATGATTTTTATATAATTTTTCGATGTTTTTTTCCTTCTTTTTGTTGTTTGTTTAGAATTCCTCATTTTGCCAGGCTAATTGGTTAAGTAACATATATTGGTGGTAGTACAGATACATTGGGTCCATTAAGTAAGGCATACTCATTATTGGATAGCTGGACATTGATTTGATAAAATAATAAATAATAAAATTCTCAAATTTTTAGATAAAAACTGGAAAACTGACACTGCTAGTATAGGAAGAGAGCCTGAAATAGAGATATCTAGAGATAGGGCAAGATTTTTTGAAATCCTATACGCCTATCATAAAGTTATTTTGACTCCATTTTTTTAAAGAGCTCAGATTATCGAAAATGATTCAATTAAAACATAAGCAGTGGAAGTTTCCAGATAGATTATCACTAAATATGTTAAGTATTTTCCAAATTCAACTATTTTGGAGTCGAAAATAAATTCCTAATGATGAAAAATGACTTATTAATTTATTTTTTATGTGACTTCTGAGAAAAAGCATTTATTTGCACTTTCATTTAGTTGATTAATATTTATATAATCTACATATACATCTTATCAAAAATACAGAGTTTTTTTCATTTTTTTCATCCATTTCATCATCGAATACATCTACTTTTTCATTAAAAAGCGGAACAATAATATGGTAAAGGAAGTTATTATTTTCCTAATAAATACTCGAGATAAAAAGATTATTTATCAGTCTTTTACCATCACCATAGTATAAAATGAATGATTTTTTCTTTACTTTTATAATATAACAAAAGGGTTTCCAACGCTTGAAAAATTATAAAAATAAAATCTACAATAAAAATTACTGCTTTAATATACTCTTAATCTTTAATCTAACTTGAATAACGGATGCAAAATATGAACTGGTTTTCTGATGAATTCATAAACTTTACCATTTTCAAAATCATATGCAAATTTAATTAAAATAGTCTTAGCTCATGAGTCAGATAATTTTTATTGCATGAATTACAACCAAAATAAAGGTACTCTGTGTTGTATTCTTTGAGAAACAATATTATTTATCCATTTATTTTTTCATCATTCATTTTTAATTCATGATTTTTTATAGATATATATATATCTCAACTTTCAAATATAAGATTAATTTTTTATCTTATCCATCAATTTTAGTTATCTTAGTCCTTCAGTCCAGGATTGAAGATGTACTATCTCATGATACTGAATATTCCGTTTTTAAAACTGACAGGATCCACATGAAGATCTTGGATTGTACCATAATTTCCTGAGACTACTTCTGGAATTTTTTCTATATTTATACAACTCATTACTTTTATTAATTGTTTCCACTCCAAAGAATGACCAATTGTAAATTCTTTTAGCCAAAGGCATTACTAAATCAGGGTTTATATAAGCAAGGGCAGGATTTAAATTTAGGGTATTGAATATTATTTAATGTATTTAAAGCATGGAAAGCTTATGAGGCCCACCTAATTCATAAGTTTTACCTTTAGTCTATTCCATTTTCAATGCGTTAAGTACAGCCGTTGCTACGTCTGAATCTCTGATAGGTTGCTTAAGGGTAGAGCAATTATCATAAACTAACACGAAGTTATGCCAGAAGAAGATGGATTGTCTTAAAATAACATGAGCAAAGTTATCATTCTGGCCGTAAATTGTGCAAGGTCTAAAGATAGTTGCGTTAGGGAATGCAGCTTTTACAGCTTTTTACCCTTCAAATTTAGTCTGGAAGTCCATTGAAGGAGAGTTAGGATCAGCTCCAGCTGCAGAAAAATGAATGAGTCTATGAACTCCAAACTTATTGCAAGCTTGGGCAATTCTCTCAGCAAGATCAATATTAACATATTGGAAATCTTCCATTTTCTTATATCTTCTTCGAGGGCCAATCAGATTGATGACAACATTGGAATTTCTGACTAAATCTTCAATATATCTTTGGTCTCGATGATCGACTTTCCAATTTACCCAAGTTTTATCTTAATAATAATTGATATACGAGTATGTCCTGCGAGTTTTAATTCTTTGGGATGGTCCCAATATCTATCATTCTACTTAGCGATGGGGATGACAAGACGACTGCCAATAGCTCCAAGTTTTCCAGCAATAGCAACTCCCATTACACCTGAATCATTACTATTTTACCAGTGGGGCCAAAAATTGTAGCTCGAATTCCTGATTAAACGGAAGGATCGAATTTCCCCGAATCATAAACGAAAAGTCGTTTTTAAATAGCAAATCCGGAATTGAGAACCTTTGTAATTCGATTCAACATATATTATTATTATAAATAACTTAACAAAATTATCTATGATTTTATGATCGAGAGCAAATATCTCGGAAAAGGACATGCAGAAAAGAACAGGAATAATAAAAAGTTGATTAAATTGAATATTTAAATACGTTCACTAATCATTTCATTCAGCGAGAATATCTGAATCTCCACCATCAATGATAGCAATTGTGGAACATCTATGAAATCTACCGCAAGCAGTTCCCAAAGCGATATTATTACCATGATAGAATACAACTTTAGCCTTGGCGAGAAGTGCATAGTATTAAATCTAAGCTTTTCTGACAGTGGGACAATTATTGGAGAGAATGATGAGCTTAGCCTATCCTGATCTTAAGGATCTTAATGTTGATTTATAACCAAGTACGTACTTGCCACTCTTCATTACAAGAGATAGTTTGTTGTTTAAGTTCTAGGTTCCTGCTTTTTTCACCATCTAACTAAATATTATATTATTTATTTATTATTTTTTATCTTATTTTTTTGGAAAATATGAATCTTCAATCTAAAATTATCATGTACGCCAGCTTGTTTAAATTCTATGATTTTAATAGCATTTTGCATATTAGTAAATCTCTCCCTTACTCGCTTAACTCAATACCCAAGCTATTTATTAATTCGATGAATTTCCTTCTGCTCACGTACCCCGAACTCGCCATTGTCGACAGAGCTGCTAATAGATTTGATTGATATTTCTACATCATCTATTGGCACTCTTTTTCTACTTTAATTTGCTTCTCTTCATTAAGAATTTAGTAATCTCCAACAAGGGCTTTTAATATCGATTTTACCACACTTCTTTTGTGTTCGTTATTCAGATCTACATAAGCAAATTCATTCGTTGTATCTTCTATCATGTACCTAGCCAATAAGTGAGCTTATTCTTCCAAGAGTTCGAAGGGAGGAAGCTTTAATATATCTTTTACTTCTCTCATTGTGATATACTATTATTACCATTTCTGCTCAGTTTCTGGCTTTGGAATTTTAGGGTCATTTTCTAATATGAAATTATTCTATGGATTTGAATATTGCTTTTGGTAGTCAAAATATTTTCTTATTTCATTTATATGGAGCCTTAAACCAAGAAATCTATAACGGAGATGCTCACCCAAGTGCTCGATCTACTTATAATCTACTCTTCTTTTTTTCTATGCTAGATCACTGTGCCTCTTTTACGCAGTCTGTTGCACTCTTGTCCTTTTGACTGGATCAATTTTACTACTTTATTTACTGATTTCGACACTCGTCCTCAATACAAAATCATTTTTTTGTTAAAACTCTGTGGCTTTTCTCATTCGAGTAGAGCTACCTAGATTTTTTTGATCGAGTATAAATGAATCTTAATTCTTTTTTTTCTTTTCATCCTCCTGTTTTATAAACAATTAACTCTATTCTTTTTAGATAATAAATCTTTCGTTGCTTTATCTATTCAGCTCATCTAGGGGTTTCCAATATGTAAGCAGTGTAGAAAGATATGCAACTTATTTTTATAATTTTTGCATTTTTATATCTTTTTATTGGATTGTCCTATCGAAGATATCTTTTTCAGCTTTAAATCTTTTCTATTCCATGATCCGAAGTTTCTAGATCTTAATCTAATAATTTTTAGATATCTATGATTCAATTAATGATAGTTCTCTAATTCTTTCATCTAAGGAGATTTTCTATCTCTACATTTTCTTAGCTTTCTTAACAGCATGATATTGAGCATTATCTTTCTCAATGATCAATTTTTATAAAAATTATATCTTTCTCTGGAGATCTTTGCATTGGTCTCTATAGTTCTTTACATTAATTTCCGATTACTTATATTTCTAATCCATTTTCTATAGTTTATTCTCTAACTCTGAGTACATAAAGTCAGCATATGACTTATTCTTCTAATCGGAATTATCAAAGAGAATATTTTGAGAAACCTACGCCATTTTGCTTATTCTTTCATTTAATTTTTTATTTTATTCCTGCAAAGTTTATGCGTAGATTTTGTACTCTGGTGCCCTAGACTAAATTAATTATCGCTTGAGAGCTTCACAAAGCTGTTACTTTTAATTAAATTCTAGAAATAGATATATTATTACATTATCTGAGTTTCTAATACTGAGCCTTAACCCCGGATATTAGATATGAATTATTTCCATTCCAATACATTTTCTTCTCGAACTATCGATTGAACTGCTTGGTATATTTCTGATTTTTGGATGTCAAGTTCTAAATTTTAGTTCTACTCTTCATCATTTAATCCTTCATACGATTTAATTATCTTTTCAAATGTAGATTTTATTAGAATAGTTATTCTCTTTGCTTATTCATTTGCTATGCGCGGGGGATCAACTTACTCACATCTTAACCATCATTCTCTTGCACATTGAAGCGATTGGAAAGATGTTTGTTTTTTTGAAATGATTGGAAGTTACTTATTGGGTTGGGGTTCGTGGACCCGTAAACATTTTCAATAAATTATGTTTTTTGGTGCATTTTTCGGTTTTTGCTAGATTGGGGTCTGATAACAGGAGCACGGGCCGAAGATGCTCTGACTGGCTTATTCTGCAATCCATTCATGTCGATAAAATTATTATTAATTAAAATAATAGTTTAGATAACGTTTATAAATGCATACTTTCCTATTAATTATCGCCAATTCCAAAATAAATAAATAAAATAGTAAGGGAAATATATCAATAATATCCATCTTTCTATTATTCCCCATATATTTTCTTAGGGGCGTG
>ERZ724506.420-NODE-420-length-14802-cov-6.265071_pt1 | contig 14802 bp, 12 predicted proteins | sample MGYA00376039_ERZ724506 | MGnify/ENA primary metagenome ERZ724506 (study PRJEB28724, sample SAMN07190887) | wastewater metagenome | isolation source: effluent of sewage treatment plant in Hong Hong | place: USA: Christiansburg, Virginia | collected 2016-03-01 ... | reverse complement strand
AAGTTAGGGAAGCTCAAGAGAATCTTAGATTGAGTGCTCAACAAAACCAAAAGATTATCAAGGAACTCAATGACTACAAAGATAGAGTCAGCACAAATGACCAATAAAGCGAAGCCTTGAAGAAGAAGATCCAAAAATTATTCCAATAGAACTCAGGGCTCGCATAAGAAGTCAGAAACGCTCAGGAGAACATCAGACTTTCCAATGCACAACAATCCAAAGCTTTCCAAGAGCTGACTGAATACAAGAAGAGGATCGAACAAAATGATTCTGAGAACGAAGGTATCAAAAGAAAGATGCAGAATCTTTTGCAAGAGAACAAACAACTTGGAGAAGAAATCAGAAACGCCCAAGAGAACTTGAGACTGTCTGCCAACCAGATTGCCAAATTGAACAGTGAAATTAATGAGTATAAGACTCGAGTTCAATCCAACAATCAAGAGTCCGAGACTTATAAACTCAAGATCCAAAAACTCCTCAGCTAGAACAACTCACTTGGCGATGAAGTGAAAGTAGCCCAGTAAAACTTGAGACTGTCCGCTAACACTGTAGCTAAACTCAACAATGAACTCAAGATTACCTGTAACGAATTGGAAGAAGCAAAGAGAAGAGTTAATGAAATAAATATAGCGTTAAATAAGAAAAACGAAGAAATTAACCTACTAAAGAAATAAAATCAAGAATTAAATGCATTAGGAGGAACTGTGAGACAACTCCAAGACAGAATGCAAAAGATTATGGGTGAAAATAACGGACTTCAAGGCTAAGTTAGGGAAGCTCAAGAGAATCTTAGATTGAGTGCTCAACAAAACCAAAAGATTATCAAGGAACTCAATGACTACAAAGATAGAGTCAGCACAAATGACCAATAAAGCGAAGCCTTGAAGAAGAAGATCCAAAAATTATTCCAATAGAACTCAGGGCTCGCATAAGAAGTCAGAAACGCTCAGGAGAACATCAGACTTTCCAATGCACAACAATCCAAAGCTTTCCAAGAGCTGACTGAATACAAGAAGAGGATCGAACAAAATGATTCTGAGAACGAAGGTATCAAAAGAAAGATGCAGAATCTTTTGCAAGAGAACAAACAACTTGGAGAAGAAATCAGAAACGCCCAAGAGAACTTGAGACTGTCTGCCAACCAGATTGCCAAATTGAACAGTGAAATTAATGAGTATAAGACTCGAGTTCAATCCAACAATCAAGAGTCCGAGACTTATAAACTCAAGATCCAAAAACTCCTCAGCTAGAACAACTCACTTGGCGATGAAGTGAAAGTAGCCCAGTAAAACTTGAGACTGTCCGCTAACACTGTAGCTAAACTCAACAATGAACTTAAGATTACATGTAACGAATTGGAAGAAGCCAAAAAGAGAATACAAGAGATCTCAATTGCCCTAGATAAAAAAACTCAATAAGTTAACAATCTTAGAAGCAGATTAAATTAAATTGAAGGTATGAATAAAACTATCGGTACACTCCAAGAAAAAATTACTAGATTAGTTAACTAAAATACTGGAATAGATGAGTAACTAAAGTCAGCTCAATAAAATCTTAGATTGTCCGCAAATCAGAATCAAAAAATGGCCAGATAAATTCAATAATATCGTCAAAGAATATAACAAAATAATCAAGAAAATGAACAGTTGAAGAATAGAATTGGTAAATTAGCTGGATAGAACACTTCTCTCAACGATGAAGTCAGAACAGCCCAATAAAACTTAAGACTGAGTGCCAATGCACAAGCCAAGTTGCAGAAATAATTAAATGAAATTAGGACAAGAATTGATTCTAATAATCAATAATCAGAGACATATAAATTAAAAATCAACAAATTATTGGCAGAGAACACTTCTTTGGGAGATGAAGTAAGGACTGCTCAGGAAAATCTCAGATTATCTGCAAACACTGTTGCAAAACTTACAAACTAATTGAAAATTACTTGTAATGAAAACGAAGAACTGATACGAAAATTAAATGAGCTCGGTGGAGCAAATAAAAAAAATAGTGCAGAATTTGAAACTAAGATAGCTTTATTCTCTCAAGAGATATAAAGACTTAATTCTCTCTTAGAGAAGAAAAATCAGGAAGTAAATGGTTTAACTAAAAAATTATCTGAGGTTGATCATTTCGTACAAACCAATGCCAAATAATCAGACAACTATAAAACAAGAATTAATAAACTGATGAACGAAAATACTTCTCTTGGTGATGAGGTCAGGACTGCTCAAGAGAACTTAAGACTTTCTGCTGGCACAGTCAATAAACTTAATAATTAACTTAAGGTGGTCTGTAACTAAAATGATGATCTCCAAAGAAAAATCAAAGAATTAACTCAATAATTAAATAATCTTAGAAATAGACTCCATCAAATTGATGGAATGAATCAGACTATTGGATCACTTCAATAGAAAATTACTAAATTAGTTAATTAAAATACTGGAATAGATGAAGAACTTAAGTCGGCTCAATAAAATCTAAGACTCTCAGCCAATCAAAATCAAAAAATTATGAGAGAACTTCAAGAATACAAACAAAGAATCGAACAGAATAACTATGAAAATGAACAACTTAAACAAAAAATAGGAAAAATAACAGGTTAAAACACTTCTTTGAACGAAGAGGTTAGAGTTGCTCAAGAAAATCTCAGGCTTAGTGCCAACACACAAGCAAGGCTACAGAAATAACTTAATGAATATCGTTCAAAAATATAAGCCAATAATTCAGATTCTTAGACCTACAAGCTAAAGATGCAAAAACTCATGGCTGAAAATACAGCACTTGGAGATTAAGTCCGAAATTCTCAATAAAATTTAAGATTGTCTGCAGGTACAATCACTAAACTTAATAATGAACTTAAGGTGACTTGCAACGAAAATGAATAACTAAAAAGAAGAATAGATGATATGGCTAGAGTCATTGAGAACAAGACAAGAGAAATGAAATATCTTGCTGAAAGTTCCAATGAAGTTGAGACTCTTTCTGTTCAAGTGAAGATACTAAATGATAAAATTAAAAAAATAAGTGGAGAAAACGAAAGTCTCTTTGGCTAAGTAAGATAAGGTCAAGAAAAACTTAGACTATCTAGTAATCAAGTATCTAAGATGGGTTCTTAAATTGAGAATCTAAGAAGATAGAATGATGAATTGAGAAGAAAGACTTCATAATCAAGTGACCTTTACAAAAAAGTAACATAATATTAGAATAAAATAGCCCTTTTGGCTCAATAAATTGAAAGATTAAATCAAACACTTGAGAAAAAAACAAATGAACTCAATCATGAAAAGAGAAAACTTCAATAAATTAGCGAAATGAACAAATCAATCGGCAGTCTTCAAGATAAAATATCTAGACTAGTTAATTAAAATACTTCTATTGAATAAGAAATGAGACAAGCTCAAGAAAACTTGAGACTATCTGCCAACCAGAATCAGAAGATGCAAAAATAAATCAATGACTACAAGCGTAGAATTGAAGATAACAACAAAGAAAATGAAAGTCTTAAGACAAAAATTAACAAATTAACTGCTGAAAATACTAACTTGAATCAATAATTCGAAAGCGCTCAAGAAAGCCTTAGATTATCTGCTAACCAGCAAGCCAAACTGAACAAAGAATTAGCTGAGTACAGAAATCAAATCGCTGCAAACAACCAATAGAATTAAACTTATAAACAAAAACTGAAGAATTTAATGTCTGAGAATACTAATTTAAATGACTAAGTTAGGAATGCTCAAGATAATCTCAGGTTATCTGCCAATCAATTGGCAAAACTCAAGAATTAATTGAGGATTACCTGCGCATAGAATGAGGAACTTAAAAACAGATTGAATGAAACAGGCGGAAGCAGCAAGAAATGTGCAGAACTTGAAGAAAAAGTTATCTTGCTATCTGCTGAAGTTCAAAGACTAAGATCTTTAAGTTCTAGCAACGAATCTATCCATGAAAGTTCAAAAAGAAAACTAGAATAATACGAAACCAAGTACATATATATTAAAATTTAGAATGTCAAGATTAACTCAAGAATTTGAGAAGCTCAACAGCATGATAAAAGAATTGAGAAGATAAAATCAGATATTGAAATAACAAAACTACATTCTTGAGACCCAACTAAGCTAAGCTTCTAACAAATTTTCTGAATAAAACGTACTATCAATATTATAACTTAGATGCAGGTCCTTAACATCGAAATCGATAGATTGACCAAACTAGTTGAATAAAAAGAATTTGATCTCAATGAATTAAAATTAAGATTCAGTGACTAAGCTTCTTTAGTTAAAAGAATTCAAGAGCATCTCTCCCTGTTTGTTGTGCTCTTTGCTTAGATCTAATCACTTAGAAAAAGAGTTAAAGATAAAGAAAGAGAAGTCGAAGATGTCAGACGCTCAAGTCTCGCTCCATTTAGAAAAATATAATGATGATTATTAATTTGCTAACCTAGTTATTATTTAATAATATCATATCTTTATAAGTAATGCTCAAGTTTGCAACAAAAAACTTCAACTATATTAACAACTTAGTTTCTAAATCACTGTTCACCAAAGTGGAAGCAAAAATAGAGAATAAAATAGGTGTCATCTACATGGACAGTCAAAAAGATTTTAATGCACTCAGCGCAGATATGAAATCAAGTCTTGTAAAGAATATCACTGAGTTTGAGAATTCAAACGATGTTAAGGTTATTGTATTGTTGAGCAAAGTTAAAAAAGCTTTTTGTGCAGGTGCTGATATCAAATAATTCGAAAATAAAAAGAGTGCTGATTTTGTGAACAATGATGTTTTCAAGGAAATTCACGATACTGTGTATAATGCTAAGAAGCCTATCATTGCAGGTGTTAATGGAGTTGCTCTAGGAGGAGGATGCTAGCTTTCTCTACTATGCGATGTCGTATTTTGCTCGGAATAAGCAAAGTTCGGTTTACCTGAGCTAAAATTAGGCTTAATTCCAGGAATAGGTGGAACTCAAAGGTATTAATATCTGATAACTTAGATTGGCAAGGATAGCAGGGAGAGTAAACGCAAATAGATATATCTTTACATCATAATTTATCCCAGCCAAAAGAGCTTATGAATTAGGAATCGTCAGTGAAATTTTCAAAACCGATTAACTTCATACAAAGGTCCTTTAAATTGCCGCTTAGATAACTCAAAAACCTCTTACAGCCTTAATTGCAGCTAAAAGAGTCATTAAATAAAGCGAAAATTTATCAATGAAGGATGGAGTAGCATTGGAAAGATAAATTTTCTTCCCACTCTATGATACTCCTGGGATGAAAGAAGGAGTTGCAGCTTTTATTGGTAAAAGAAAGCCTAACATGAGAGATTTATGAATAATTAAATATTTATTGATTTAATCTAATTTATTTAACTCATCAAATATTTAATACTATTTAAAATAAATTTGGATATCGATAAATCATATTCTTCCTTCGGCTTTAAGAGCAGCAAGCTTTTCTGGGCAGCATTCAGCATAATAAGCCGCAAGGTTAGCCAGCTTTGATAAAGTAACGCAGTTCTTTTTATAAAGAACATAGCCTGTATAACATGATGAACACTCGCCATTAGAATTTGTTGTTTTACATGATAAATTAGAAGCAACACATTGTCCAGATGAGACTGTATATCCTTTGTAGCAAGTGGTGCATAACCCTTGGTTGTTCCATGTTTAACAACTAGGATCAACTGGGACACAAATGTTATTTTTTGGTACGAATCTGCCAGAACATTCTAAGCAGATTTGTCTATCCCAGTCCCATGATTTGCAACCTGGATCTTTTGGGCCTGATTGTTGGATTCTTTCACAAATTCCATTTTGAACTTAATATCCTTTAAAGCAATTAGTGCATAATCCTTGATCATTCCAAGCTGAGCATAATTGGTCAACAGGAGTACATTTTCCGTTTTTGAAAACAAATCTAGGTGAGCATGCAAGACAAACTTGATTATCCCAATCCCATGATTTACATCCTTAATCCTTTGGTCCAGTTTAGGCTACTCTAACACATTAATCTCCTTTTAAAGCGTATCCTTTATAGCAAGTTATGCATTGACCTTGATGATTCCAAGATGCGCATAAATCACCAACAGGTACGCAAACGCCGTTCTTAGAAATAAATTTATTTGAGCATTAAAGGCAAATTTGCTTATCCCAGTCCCATCTTTTACATCCTTGATCTTTTGGGCCTGTTTATTATGACTTTACACAAACTCCATTTGAAAGATGATAGCCCTTATAGCAAGTATTACAGAGCCCTTCTTAATTCCATGTCGAGCAGGAGTCATCCACAGATATGCAGCGACCATTTCGACCCACGTGTCTGTATGAACACTCAAGACATATTTGTCGATCCCAATCCCATGCCTTACATCCTTTGTCTTTTGGTGCTGTTTGATCAGCTCGAACACAAACTCCATTCAAAACATTATAACCTTTATAGCAAGTGGCACATAATCCATCATCATTCCAAGAAGAACAAGAATCATTGACTGATACACAAATTCCATTGATTCTCACAAATCTAGGAGAACATGCAAGGCATATTTGTTTATCCCAATCCCAAGATTTGCATCCTTAATCTTTTGGTCCTGTCACCTGAGATCTAACACAATTTTTTTCATTGGATAATTAATATCCTTTATAGCAAGATAGGCAGCTTCCTGTTAATCTATCCCAAGTATTGCATTAAGTTTTCACTTATAAGCATCTTCCTGTCGAATCTTTGAATGCTCTTTCAGCACATTTTACACATATTTTATCATCCCAATAAGCGCACAGAGGGTTATTCATGACAAAATTATCTGCTGTTGTATCCAATTAGCAGTCACCGATTTTATTTAGTTGATACCCATAATAACAACTTTAGCATCGTCCATTTATTGACCATGTTCTACAATAATCACTCACAGGAGAGCAGACTCCTTGATTGGTAAAGAACCATCTTTTCGAACATTCAACACATTTCCCATTTTTCCTTCTTGCACAACCCTTTTCATTTATATCATTATAATCTTGTGTTACGCAATTTCCATTACTGAGTTTATATCCTTCGTAACATCCTTCACAAACTCCTTATTGAGTATTAAATTCTCTACATTCTGGCTTAACTTAGCAGCAGATGCCATTCTTATTGAAGTAATATCTCTATGAGCACTGGAGACAGACCCCATCTTGCCATTTACGACAACCAAAATAATTGTTCAATGTTTTCATGAGATCTCCATCTGAAAATAAATCGAGTCCTTCGTCTGGGACAGTCTGAGCTTGTGTAATGGTTAAGGATCCGAGTAGTAAAGAAGCCAATAACTTTTTCATTCAATCGTTCTGAGTATAGTTTTATAGATTATAAATACTTTTTGACCAGCGAATTTCAATGTACGAAAGTCTGCTAAGAAGATAATCAAAAACATGTTCATAATAAGTAAGGAAAGTATTAGAATAATAAAAAGCTGAAATTTTAAGTGAAATAAGGATGACCAAAATAAATTCTCTTCTTACTTGAATAGTTAATAGAAAATAGAATAAAAGAATAAATTATTCCATATAGAATTAAATAATTTTAATTTAAATATTATAATACATTTCAATTGCAAACCTATCATTTGGCTTATTTATCTCCAGCAAGCATGCCCTCTTTGTACAAATCTTGAATAACAGTCTTGTATACTAATTTAGCCTCATGCCTTTGGATTTTCATTGTGTTTGTGAGGATCTATTTTGATTGGAAGCCAACTGGCTACAAATATATTGTTCTGGCTTGTTCAAACCCTTTTAATCCACCCTTTTTGCCAACAGCATTCATTTATGTTAAGACTGCAGTCCTTATTTTTAGGTTTTGGCATATTTATTCATATGTACCTGTTACACCCAATTCTGCTGCTTTTTCTTCTATGAGTTTTCTGTGTGGGGTTACTATTGCAACTGCATAGTGTTATGTTGATTATCCGTGTAAGAATATTTCGGAAATCAAATGGCAATCACTGTAAGCTTTCTCAACTTTTTCAGCTGCAACATATTATCCTTGTGACAGTTTGAAGATGTTCTTCTTTCTATCAATAATCTTTAATCCTTTGTTTTCATGGAGGATCACTCCAACATCACCACTTTTTAGCCATCCATCTTCAGTTAAAGCTTATTTAGTTTTCTATTCGCTTTTGTAATAGCCTAAAAATACTCCTGGCCCTCTCATCCATATTTCTCCTCTTGGTGTAGGATTTCCGTTTTCATCTTTATCATCACTTGTATATTTCATTTCTGGAATATCCACCAGTTTAAATTAGATGTTCGACTATAATAAATAAATAATGTACTGTAGAGCCTCCTACATGGCCGACAATTGGATCGTTTCCGTCAGTGATGAATGATGCGCCTGTTGATTAAGTTTGCCCATATCCTTATAGTAATGGAGCTGACATGGTCACTTTTAAAAATTTATGGACTTCAGGTAAAAGAGGTGCACTACCTGATATCATGATACGGACTCTTCCTCCCAAAGCAGCTTTTGTCTTATTGAAAAATATTCTATCATAAACTTTATGAGTATATCCTCCATTTGTTGAAACATTATTTAATTTCTTTTGTAAAGCATAATCTAGGGCAGTTTTTGTCCAGCCTTGTAACTCGTCTAACTTCTTCTTGATAGCATCATAAAATCTTGAAAACAATCTAGGGACACTCACAAATACAGTAGGCTTTACTAGAGCAAGATCGTCTTTGATTTTCTGTACATCTCCAGTGTAATAAACAATTGATCCTCCTGCATGCAAAATCACATAGAGCAGTTATCTCTCTAAAACATGAGGTAGTGGTAAGTAAGATAGCACAACATCAGTCTCACAAAATTTAACATCTTTGTTATAAGCGCAGGCTCCAATGAATGAACAATAGTTTCTATGAGACATCATTGCTCCTTTAGGTGGTCCAGTTGTTCCACTTGTATAACAGAAACTTAAGCAATCATCTGGCTTGACTTTGAATTATTCACTTCCGTAATCTTTTTTATTCTCTTTACCAATTTTTTAAATCTATGTTGATAATCTAAGAGTGACACCTTTTTATTGGAAATATTTAATTTGCTAATCTGAAACCGCATCGAAACAGATAATATTTTTTAAATTCATAAGTTTTTTTGTTTTCATGAGAGCTCTGACACTAGGCTCGTTTGCAAAAACTGTTGTCATATTTGTATGCTATAGCACATAGCTTATATTTTCATCACCAAGGGTATCATATAATGGAATTGTTGTTAATCTGAATATGACACAAGCAATGTCTACTATAGTCCACTCGGGTCTATTTCTTGAGAACAGACCGACAAATCTCAAGTCTTCATCCTCTGGCTTGTAATATAAATTCTAATGGATAATCCCACTACCGATGCAGACAGCCCTCTACAAAACTTACTTGTAAGTTTAAAATTTTACTGTGTCTTATTGACCCTATTTACGAACAATTACTCCCAAACAATTATTCTAGCTGTGAAGTTTGCAAGAACTTAAAATAGCCTTTTTCATATCATTCATGCCAGGCTAAGGACCGTCCTGAAGCTTATCCTTGTCGAAAGGATTTCTATAAATCGCGGATTAACCTTGACCCTTCTTTGAAACTGGAACAGTATATTAAATGGATGAACCTCCTCCCATTGATATTAATTATAAAAAAAATCAATTTAATTCAGGATAAGTAATCCATTATTAATACCATTATTATATATAATGACGTAAAATCATTTAAGTTCTCAATAGAACTTAATAATATAATGAAAAAGATATTCAAAACTTTCTTTTGTAAGCTTTTTGAATGTCTTGAAGCTCTTAGTCATAATATTTTACTATTAATGGATGCTGCAGAGCATTCTCTGCACTCATTCTCTATTATGGGTTCTTTAGCAGCAGCTTGTAAATGAAATCTTTTGTTTCATTCGGTATGTTTGATGGTAACTTTATATCTGATAGGTCAGTCTATGCTAGAACAAAAAATTACGTTTATAATTTTTCTCATTGTCTATTTTCGGCTTATGTGATAGAAAGGACATTTTCCTACCATAATTTCATAGCAAAGAACTCCCAAACACCAGAGATCAATAGCTATACCATATTATTTGCCTTACAGCAATTCAGGAGAAGCATAGTCAATGGTTCCACAAAGAGTTTTTCTTCTGTTATCACATAGAGCAGCCCATCCCAAATCACAAATTTTGCAAACATCCTACATTACGACTTTTTTACATAAGAAATAACAATATTTTCTGGCTTTATATCCCGATGAGCTATCATTTTATTATGAAGATAGGCAACTCCATCAAGAACATCTCTTAATTTTTGACTTGCCTAATCTTGCTTAAAGGTTTTCTGCTTCTTCAGCAGAGAGTAAAGAGTACCCTATTCCATAAATTATAAGATTAAATAGACATGCTCTTCATCCTTCATCACTCCATATAATTTAAGTATATTTGGATGATTCAAATAAAATTGCATTTTAATTTCCATCAGAAACTGCTCCTGCATTTTATTTCGAATGATAGAATCTTTCTTTATTTTTTTTATTGCGTATATTGAGTTCGTTTACTTATGGACAACTAAGAAGACCTAGCCGAATTTGCCCTAACCTAAACGTTTAATTTCCATAAAATCATCAATCCTCGGCCCTTTTGAGAAATTTTATTTCTCCAATATCCGAGAAGTTTAAGATTAGCAAGTGGGTGAGTTGACGTGATTTAGCTTTAGTAAATTACTGGAAGAGTAAGAAGACATAATTTTATTTGATGTATTCGATTATTATAAGGTTTTATTTATTTTAGGAGTGAATGTTTTTATTTATGCGTTTGTAGTGATTTTGCTGTATATTGTGGGTATCCTTTAAGTTTTATTCGGTAGCTCGGCTAAGTTATAATCGGTCGATAATTTTTTTTCCAGGAACTTTGGGATAGGTGATTGTTTTATACTTCCTTATTATTTTCTTTCAGGATTCGAACTCTTTTTCTAACTCTTTTTCTGGGAGTTATTTGCTTTGCTAAAAAAACTTGCGGATTCCGCTTCAGGTGTCATTTTTTTTTGCTCATCAGCGGCGTTGAGCTTACGGTAAACCACAAAACTCGAATTTGGTACCATATTTGTAGAAAGCGTTTATTGATCATTATCGCGTAGGTTTACTGTATATCTTAAAAATTCTTTGTTAATATTCTTGGTTGCAATGGGAAAATAACTTGTTTGACGAAATTTTTTTAGCTACTGATGCAAATTGGACGCTGATTTACTATCTTGTAGGGTGGGGGTTACTGGATCTGAGGATGAAAAAGAAGGTGAATTGGGAACAGAGGGACCATTTTTTATATACGATTTCATTGAAGTTTTTTTAATTAAAACAATATAAAGGTGATGAAAATATAGTAATTGTCCAATGAAGCGGATTTGAGTTTAATTTTGAAAATTCACAATATACTCACATTATTTATGAATACTTATAATTTTCTGAATAGAATAACATACATATATCTAATATGCACACGCTAGAGAGGATTAACCTTAAAAAATTAAATTACATGACAAAAGATCTTTTATTTTAGCAATGGCTTGGAATTAGATACATAATGATAAATAATATAAGGAAAGATCTTTATGAGTAGAAAAAACAGCTTGAAAAATAATCCCAAATTGAGAATAGAAAAATAAAAATATTAGTCAACATAAAATATTAAATATTAATTATTTTAAGAATCTATAAGAATTTTCTCGAATATTTTCAGATATTATTATTTGTTGTATATAAATTCTTGAATTTTTTATTAATTTACTTATTCAAATGTTTTCAGGTGGATTCGGTGGATTTGGTGGATTCGGGGGAATGAGAGATGACGAAGAATCTCCTCAATAACCCAAAAAATAAGTCGATACTATGGAATATTATAATCTCTTTGGAATCGATAAAAAAGCAACAACTGATTAGATTCGTAAAGCTTTCAGAAAAAAAGCTTTAAAGGAACATCCTGATAAAGGAGGCGACCCAGAAAAATTTAAAATAATCACACATGCATATGATGTCTTGACAAATCCTTAGAAAAGACAACTTTATGATTAATATGGATAGGAAGGTGTCCAAGCTGGTGGGCCACCTGGAGGAGGAGGTTTCGATATCTTTGACATGTTTAGGAGAAAGTAATCTTCAGGTCCTCGGAAAGGAAAACCAAGATTAATTCCTTTAGAAGTGACTTTATAGTAAATTTATCATGGATGCATGAAAAAAGTCAAGATTTAAAGGTAATGTTGAAATTTATTTTAGAACTAGAAATTGTTAAACTTGCGAAGGAAAAGGAGGAAAGAATGTGGAAAAGTGTCCAAAATGTAAAGGAAGAAGAGTAATAGAAAAATTAGTCCAGTTAGGCCCAGGTATGTATACCCAATCTTCTCAAAAATGCCCTGATTGTAAAGGACAAGGTTAAATAATGAAATAAGAGGATAGATGCAAAGATTGTAAAGGAGAGAAAATAAAAAAAGTGTAAAAATAATTATAAGTTGCCATCGAAGCAGGATGCCCAAACTAACATGACTACATATTTACAGGATAAAGTGATTAAATCCCAAATTTGATCCCAGGAGATATCTACATCAGAGTTCAGATAAAGAAAAATAAAACTTTTATCAGAAAGGGTGCTGATCTAGCTATAATAAAAAATATTACTCTTCTTGAGGCTTTAAGCGGAGTAACTATGTAAATCGAACATCTAGATGGAAAGAAATTTACTCTAGCAACTGCTCCTGGATAAGTTTTATAAAATAATCAATTTAAAGTCGTAAAGAAATTAGGTATGCCTTTCTATAAAGATCCTATGTCTTATGGAAACTTGATTGTTGAATTTAAAATAGAATTCCCTAAGAAAAACTTTTTCGGAAAAGATAAAATAGATAAAATCATCCAAATATTGAGTCAGGACAAACCTAAGGCAACAAATGACAAAAGGGATCCTAAGACAAATAAAGTTTTAGAAGACTTTAGTTAAGCTGATCTTAACCCAAGTCCAGAGGGAGGTAAAGAAGAAGCTGAATAGCAATACAGTAGAGGAGGACATGGAGGAGGAAGAGGAGGAGCTCAACAGGTGAATTGCCAACAACAATGAGTGTTTGATTTGAAGATAACTTATTATAATTACATCAGTATTTTATTTTAACCAGAATAAGTTTAAAAAAAAAGCTAAATGTTGAGAATTAGTTAAAGATATTCAAGCAGTTTATTAAAAAAATAATTTTTAAAGAAGATGTGAAGAAAATACAAAACTCTAATAAAAAATCAATCTAGGTATGAAGAAAATTCATGCTAAAGAGATTAATGATAGGCAAGCCCTCGGCTTTACCATCCCCAATCTTCAACTCTCCCAACTGATCTTTCAGCCCACTCTTCTTCAGGTTCTCTAGTTTAAATTGAGCATTTTTTAATAAAATTTTGAAGGGGTAATGGCTAAGCCTGTTCTATCTATATCATATTCATTTGGATGCGGAGCTCTTGACCATCAACATAGTTTTTCATACTGTTGATAGTTTGCTGAGTTTCGTGGAAGTGAGGCTTTGGAATTTTTCTGATGATATCCTACAATAATACGATTCTTACATTGAGAGAGTCCAATATGGAGTGATTAGAGCTAATATGTGGGATATTGAGATTTGGAAATACCATTTGTAGCTTCTAAAAGACTTCGGCATGAGCTGATGAAGATTCTATAGTTCTCTGCATTTTATAATTAAGTTTATTAAAATTAAAAAAACTAGTTTGAACTTCTAATTGATATAACTATAAATAACTTTAATTTTAAATTCAATAATTTTTTGGGTACCTTTTTTTTTATCTACGCCTCTCATTCATGAAGATTTTTATGTTATTTCTTCGAATTCAGATGAAAACCAGGGTAAAGGAACATATTTATGTCTTTTCTATTTCTTTATGAATTCGTTGTTTTTTTATTAATTTTCAATGTTAGGGTAAATTACTGATTAAAATATTTCAATTTATTTGGATTCAATGGTTTTATGATTCAGTTTATAAGAGATTCACTCATAAAATCAACAAAGAAATAAAAGGAATTAATAAAAATACTATTAAATAAATGATTTATTCAATGTTTTTCTTTTATATGGTGAGCATATTCTATTTTTTAAACAATTTCAGCACATTCTCTTATCATTTTAATATCACATAATAAGCATCTATTTTTTATAAAGTCTAACAAAAATATTTCATACTGTCTGGCTACTTTATAAAGAATGATATAAAAGAGGATACCCTGAGAAAAAATATATTCGATTGCCTTCATTTTAGTTTTATATCCTATCAGATTACTTATTCGCTTGTGAGTTTCTTTATCTATTAATTTTTAGGATCCAATTGTAAAACACACTTGATTCCTTCATTAGAAATTGGATCGTTCCTATAAAATAACCGATTTTCTTGCTAGATTAATATTAATATGGGTTTTTCTTCAGACCTCTTTGACCTGACAGCAATATAGCTATTTTTTATAAGAGAATACTAGAAAATTGACTAAATATAGATTCGAAAATTGTCCTGTCTCTAGTACTGAAAAAATATGTCTGATTCTTGTCGAGAAATCTAGACTATTTTTAAAAAAAGTGAGGAGGAGTTGCTGGTCTTCTCTGATCATGCAGAAAATAATTATAGTATTAATAAGAGTTTCGAGACCCATAAATTTTAATAATTTAGACATATAATTACCTAAAAAAAAGATGAGAGTATACCTTCTCGGCCTTTTGGCTAAGATCAAGTGTAGTATCTGTTCTTAACTGCGTGAATGCAGTTAC
>ERZ724506.418-NODE-418-length-14822-cov-6.683280_pt1 | contig 14822 bp, 16 predicted proteins | sample MGYA00376039_ERZ724506 | MGnify/ENA primary metagenome ERZ724506 (study PRJEB28724, sample SAMN07190887) | wastewater metagenome | isolation source: effluent of sewage treatment plant in Hong Hong | place: USA: Christiansburg, Virginia | collected 2016-03-01 ... | reverse complement strand
CTAGGAATAATTAAGCCTACTTTATGCCATAAAAGTCAAATTGAGAATTGCTGTATCAAGATACCAGCAAGTGAATCATCAATGGGTGCTGGAACAGCAAATGGAAAAGGCATGTTAAATGCTGTTACAACTTTACCATCAAATAACAATCAAATGGTTATGAGGCCGCTAAAGCTAAAGCGTCTTGTAGTTGAGTGTAATGGACAGTAATTATTTTAACGATGATAAGGATGACCTTTAAGCAAGGTCCAAGCACGGTACAATTGTTCGGCTAATAAAATACGAACCAAAGGATGAGGTAGGGTGAGCGGAGATAATGACCACAAAGCATCGGCACGTTTAATAACGTCGGGGCTGAGACCATCTGGGCCACCCACCAGTAAACAAATATTTTTGCCACCTTGCAGCCAATCATTCATTTGTTGGCTGAGAGCCTGAGTAGAGTGTTCTTTTCCACCTACTTCTAAGGCAATAACACGTTCATTAACATGAATAGCAGCAAGTAGGGCTTCACCTTCTTGTTGCTTCATTTTATCAACTTCGCTATTTTTGCTGCGTTTAGCGGCAGAAATTTCGACTAACTCTAAGCGCACATCATCATTAAGACGTTTGGCGTAGTCTAAATAGCCTGTGGTTACCCAATCAGGCATTTTTTGACCCACAGCAAGTAGCCGAATCCGCATTTATGCATTCTCTAGCGGCTGTTGTGCATCTTCAGCGGGCATCCATAAACGTTCTAAGTCATAAAAACGTCGGGTTGCAGGAAGCATCACATGAACAATCACGCCAGCTAAGTCAATTAAAATCCATTCGCCATCACGCTCGCCTTAAACTCCAAGCGGTTTAAAACCAGCTTCTTTAGATTTGACTACCACGTTATTGGCTAATGCTTTTACATGACGGCTTGAAGTACCACTGGCAATAACCATGTAGTCAGCAATGCCTGTGAGTTTACGAACATCAATTGAGAGTACGTTTTGGGCTTTAACATCCGCAAGTGCATCTAAGACTGCGGCTAAAGTTTGGTCAGAAACAGGGTCAGCTTTCATTCGTCGCTGTTGCTCCGTAGAGATGGTGTTGGTAAATATAATCGATAACCGATTGGGGTAATTCATGTTGAGTCGTTTGCCTACTTGCAATAGTCGCTCTTAATTGTGTGCTACTGAGGTTATAGGGCTTCGTGTCAACAAAATAGATTAAACCTGCTGCCTGATATTCTAGCATTTGTGGCTCGTTGCACCTACGTTTATTCAACCATTGTTGCAATTCTGTGCTAAAAATGGGCGTATAAGTGGGGCGACTCACCACTATAAGATGTGCAAAGTCGGTTAATTGTTGCCAGTTGTGCCATTTAGGGAGGTTAATAAAGCTGTCCATGCCCATAATAAAGGCTAAAGGTAGCTCATGACCATACTCTAAACGTAATGCTTTGAGTGTGTCTATTGTGTAGGAAGGAGGAGGACGTAATAGCTCTCGTGTATCAATAGCCAATTTAGGCTCATTAATAATGGCTAAATTAAGCATGGCAACTCGGTGTGTACTGTCTAACGAGTGGCTTTTTAAGGGAGAGAGATACGCAGGCAAAAAATACAGCTTTTTAAGCGCTAAGTGTTTTATTAAATACTGTGCGGTGGCCAAATGTCCCTGATGAATTGGGTCAAATGAGCCACCAAAGTAGGCGATTAGTTGCCCCATAATAAATTATTATTCAATGAAGGATAGGCGCGTTCCTCCAAAAACTCGGTAATCGCGTGGGTTTGTGGAAACTCGGCGTTAAAGCCATCTTTCAATTGTTGTAATAATGGCGTAGCTAGTTCCTGAGAGAAATGTCCTCGTAAACAGCGTTCATACCACATCACTAAATCAGATTCTTTAACAATGCCACGAACGCGTTGCCCCCAACTAATTTGTTGGCTAATGGTGCTAATCACTTGTGCATCTGTATCTCGACAAACAATTACAACGTGGTCGCTTTCTACTTGGTCAACAATGGTTTGTGTTGAGGTACTGTCTAGCGTCAGGTGTTTAACTTGAATTGCTGGGCCAAAATTCGCCCACATATCTAAGCCCCTATCGGCAGCATTAGTCACGCCAACACGATAAATATGTGCTGGGCTTTGGCGTGAGGTTTCCGTAGGTTGTAAACCCAGCAAAACCTGTGCTAAATCAGCAAAGTCATGCAGTAAATCTTGTTTGTGTGGTGGGATATTGACGGTGATGGTTGTTTCTAAGGCGACAACAATCGTTTCAAACAACGCATAAGTGACAATTTCATAGGCTTTATCAATACTACGACGTATGCCAGCTTGTACTAAAAATTGGTTAAGTAATGTTGGTAATGAAAAAGTGTCTGCGGTGGCGTGCGAGATATAGTTGATGATGTCGCTAACTGTACCCTGTCTATCCTGAAAGCGCGAGTAAATATAGGCTTCGACAATGCCATTGTGTAATTGATTTTCGTGGTCTAACACCGCCAAAAAATCGGGTGGCATGGCAGTATCACTCCACACATCATGTTGGAATCGTGCCGATGATGTCGATTTTTTACCGAGTAATTGTCTTGATATACTATCACGCCAACGTAAAGAGGGATTTTGGTATGTGCTTATCTCTGTGATAACAATATCACCGTTTAGACGCGAGCGACGTAACACTTCCGCGATTTGTATGGGTTTGTATAAGTCAACTCGGCCTTTATTGATAATACTATCCAACCGTTCTTTGGCTTGCTGAAGCGTGGGCATGGTTATCCTTAAATGGTGTATGTGCTACTTGGCTCAAAAATAAAATTGGCTTGCGCCTGTGGTTGAGCGTTTTTGACAATGCTAGGTTGTACGGTCTTAGCAAATAGGCTATCTAATACTGCACCTACTACCGCTGTGACACAGGGAACGGCAACTGAGTTGCCTGCCTGTTTGCGCGTAGCTTGGTATTTGCAGGCAATTTTGTAGCTATCAGGAAAGCCTTGTAAACGTAACATCTCACGTTCGGTCAGTCGACGTTCGCCATTGACTAATAAATAATTATATGAAGCTCCAGCGCGCAAAGCACAAGAATAAGGCAAAGCACTAATATTGCCACCTTTGTTTTCATGCCAAATAGTGGGTTCATTAAGTGTCGGCTTACCCTCGCGTTTGTCGAGGCGATTTTGACGGATTTTATCTGAAGCTTGATAAAAATCAGGTACTTCGGTTTCTAGAATACTGGCTAATGATGGCATGGCAATATTAGCCGTTGGCCAACAAAAAGAAGTCGGGTTTCTAAAGCCTACAATAAAAATACGCTCTCGCTTTTGTGGTACGCCAAAATCAAGGGCATTAAGTACTTTGTAGTCAGTTGAGTAGCCTAGCTCTGCTAAGGTTTCTAAAATACGCGCTAAGGTTTTGCCTTCATTATGGCCTCGTAGTTGTTTAACATTTTCTAAGACAAAAGCACTCGGCCTTTTTTCGGCTAAAATACGAGCAATATCAAAAAATAATGTGCCACGCGTATCATCAAAACCTTTGCCATCACCACAAATGCTAAATGGTTGACAAGGGAAGCCAGCAAATAAAATATCGTGGTCGGGAATATCTTCTGTTGCAATAAGAGTAATATCGCCCGCAGGTTTTTCTCCAAAGTTGCTGTAATAAGCGTGTTGTGCGTCAGGGTCTATATCACTCGAAAATACACAATTAGCTGATAACTGACGCTGACGACAGGCTATATCGGTAGCTATTCTAAAACCACCAATACCACAGAACAAATCAATAAAGCGAATAGTCTTAAACACGAATATGCCCATCCCCTAACACGACCCATTTTTGCGAAGTTAAACCCTCTAATCCCACAGGGCCACGCGCATGGATTTTATCGGTAGAAATGCCAATTTCTGCGCCTAAGCCATATTCAAAACCATCGGCAAAACGGGTTGAGGCATTAATCATCACCGAGCTAGAATCCACTTCGGCCAAAAATCGCCGTGCTTTGGTGTAATTTTCGGTCACAATAGATTCGGTATGATGCGAGCTATAATGATTAATATGACTAATCGCTTCGTCTAAACCATCAACCACTTTAATAGCCAATACAGGGGCTAAATACTCTTCATACCAATCTTGTTCGGTGGCAGGGGTGGCACTAATTAAAGCGCAAGTGCGTTCACAACCACGTAATTCTACCTCTTTAGCGGCATAGAGTTCGGCAAGTTGTGGTAAAACAGTTGCAGCAATAGGCTCGTCAATTAACAAGCTTTCCATGGCATTACATACACCATAACGATGCGTTTTAGCATTTAAAGCAATATTTAAGGCTTTGGTAATGTCGGCTTCACGCTCAATAAACACATGGCAATTGCCATCTAAATGTTTAATCACAGGTACACGGGCATCTTTGCTAATGCGCTCAATTAAACCTTTACCACCTCTAGGCACAATCACATCAACAAATTCAGGCATGGTAATTAATGCCCCCACCGCAGCGCGGTCAGTGGTCGAGACAACTTGCACCACACTGGCAGGTAAATTGGCAGCTACTAAACCTTGTTGAATACATTCGGCAATGGCTTGATTAGAGTGAATCGCCTCAGAGCCACCACGCAAAATAGTGGCGTTACCTGATTTTAGGCACAAAGCGGCTGCTTCTAAGGTTACGTTTGGGCGCGACTCATAAATAATGCCAATGACACCTAAAGGCACACGCATTTTTCCCACTTGAATACCGCTAGGTCTATAGGCTAAATCGGTAATTGCCCCCACAGGGTCGGTTAATGCTATGACTTGCTGTAAGCCCTCTAACATACCTGCAAAACGGCTTGGCGTAAGTTCTAAACGGTCTAATAGGGCTGCATCTAAGCCATTATTTTTGCCATTGTTCATGTCTAATGCATTAGCCGCTAATACTTTTTCTTGGTTGTTTTCTAAAGCGGCATAAATAGCTTGTAATGCTGCATTTTTGCTATTAGTGCTGGCACGAGCAATATGACGCGATGCTTTACGCGCTTCTTGCCCTAAGGTTTGCATATAATCTTGAACAGTCATGCTTAATACTCAATATAAAGACCGATATTTTTTGATTATATCAGGACTACCGTCAGACTCTACCAGCTTTGTTGCGTTGTTTTTTTGCTAAAAAGGCGCATCACATCGCTAAAATGGCGTTTTGATGGTTCAAAAAATCCTAAATTTTGTGTTATAAACTTGGTACAAATAATTATTAGATATTTACCAAAAATCTGCTTGTGTTTTGGTAAGTCTGTATCGACAAAAATAATATGAGGCATACATGCTGCTTTTTGCGCCCTACGAAAAAAATTCTTTAAAAAATGACCCCGTTGTTTCGATGTTGGGTAAATGGGAAATTCATTATTTAGCCTTTGAAGGGCCTCAAGATTGCCAAAAACCGCCTGTTATTGTATTGGGCGGAGCTTTTCAAAACTTTACCTCATACCGTTTTTTTACCAGTGATGTACTCGAAATTGCGCCTGTTATTTTGGTCGATTTACCCTCGTTAGGTAATAATGCCCAATTAGCCGCCAATTTAGGTTTGGAAGATTTAGCGGATTTATTGTATTACTGGTTAGTGCAAGAAGGGATTACCAAAGTATCGTTAATGGGTTTATCTTTAGGGTCGGTGGTGGCGAGTACCTTTGCTTTTAAGCACCCAGAAATGAGCGAACGCCTCATTATGGTGGGTACATTAGCTAAACCGCGTAAGTCATGGCGTATGCTGTTAGAGGAGTCGCTAAAGCTATTAGATGCCGAGCAAATGTCTGAGTTTGGCGAAGCAGTGGTGTTGTATTTAATTAATCATGCGCGTTTAAAAGAAACCCAAATCCCCGAAGTGGCATGTCGTTTGTTTAGACGACAAATGCGTACTTTTAGCGAAAACGAAAAACAACGTTATCGTATTAATGCCCATCGTTTAATTGGGGTAGAAGAAGTCTTGGGTTATCCTATTTGCCCAACCATTGTGGCAACGGGTAATTATGATAGCTTTACGCTACCTTACGAAAATGCCTATTTTGCCGCTAATTGCCCCAATGCGCAGTTTGCGTTAATTGAAAATGCCGACCATTTGCCGCAGCTAGAGCGTAGAGATACGGTTGTGGGTATGTTTTGTGCCTTTTTAAAAGAAGAAGATGTGGCGCAAGTAGAAGGCTTAAAATTGCTGACTCATGAGCAGGGTTTAGCTTTAGAGCGACGTGGGGAGCCGCGTTATGCCTTAAAAAGTCCAAAGTGTTATGTGTTAGGGTTTTCGGCGGTAAATGGAGATATTCAAATAGATTCGCCTGTAGAGATTGTGGATATTAACTTTTTTGGTTGTTTGCTTAAATATGAGTCGATAGTGTTTACGGTGCAGGAGTATGCCCGTAACTTGATTTTGTGTTTACCTGATTCTATGTTGAGAATTGAGGTGTTAGTATTTGAGCGTGGCGAGGGCTGGATGCGTTGCTTGTTTAAACACGGCAGTTTTGTGATTGCTGATGAGTTTAATAAGTTATTAAAAGACCGTGATTATTGCCATGAAGTACCAAAGTTAGGGCATCGGCCTTATGGGGCTATTTAGAAGAGTAATAACTTCCTCTCCTTGTGGGAGAGGGTTGAGGTGAGGGCTAAATGAGAGGATTATTTATCTAAACCTCACACCACATCACCCACACTAAAGCACCACCTTGAGTTTTAGCATTAGGTAGTTCTTCATCAGGGTTAAACACATTCACTTGACCAAAACCACAGCCTTTTAAATGTGTGGCTGCTTCCTCGTTAGTCATAAAGTGCATCATAAAGCTGCTTTTAGATGAAACTTTAAGGCTTTTGTTGGCCAATTCAATCCAATGATAAAACCGATGTTGCGTGACTTTTGGATATACGTCAGTTAAATAAAAACCTGTCGAAAATTGCGTTAATGCAGTATTTAAACGTGTCCAAAACTCGCTAATTTGCGGTAGTTGAAAATAGTTAATCAAACCTTCGGTAATCACCACTAAGGGTTTGTTTTTGTCAAATTCTCGCTCCAATAATGCCTCTAGGCTATCGGGTGTATCTTCTACCAAAATGTTGCATACACTGACCTTGTGTTTAGCATTAATTGCATCAAGTTCAGTTAATAGTTGTTGTTTGCGTTGCGCCATACCTTGTAGGTCAGCTTCGATATATAAATTATTAGGATATTCTTGATTGATACGCCAGCCGCGAGGTGACAAGCCACAGGCCAATTCTAAAATTTGTAAATCAGGATGTTGGCCAATAAGCTGGCTTAGCTCTCTGTCAATGAGTTGATGACGCTGTAATAACGTGGTTTTAATATCTGAGCCAATAAAATATTTTGCTAATACTTCAATGGGGCGCAACAATTGATAAAAAGCAAAACCTTGTTTGGTGGCAAATGCCTTGTGTGAAAGGTTGTTTTTGTACCACACATAACCAGTGTAATGAGCGGTAAACGAAATACTTGAGGTATCTTTCTTATTATCCATTGTTGCTTGGCTCGGTAGTTTAGTGAGAGTTGCGTTGTTGGCGCGCTATTTGCCATGTTTGCAAACGTCTAAAACGAATCATAATAAAACGTAAATTAAGTAAGCCTGTGGCAATTAGTAGGGCTTTGGCCTCGGCGCTTAACAACCAAGCAGGATAGGTGGCTGCATGGCTACTAAAAACTAAATATAAGCCAAAACCTAAGCATAAATTACCTAGCGTGTCTAAAATTAAATCACGATACACCAAACGCGATAAAGCGTTAAATTCTGCGTCAGACAGCGTTTTCAAATAAGGTTACTCCTGCAAGGCTCAGACTCAAGCGCAATAGTATATCCCAAGCGTTTTCGTTGTTTTGGCCTTTTATGGCTTTGTCTGCGGCTAATAGCTCATCATTTAAAACTAACATCCGTTTGGTGTTGAGACGTTTGAGTGCTTTTTGAACAACGGCTTGTTGTTTGCTCCATACATTTTGCTGTTGAAACAATTGACTAAGCGGCAAGCCTTGTTGTGTTCCTTCAAATAAGAGGCTTAGCGTTTTAATTTCTTTACTTAATACCCATAACACGAGGCTTTCGGCTTGACCTTCGGCTTTGAGGCTAAATAAAATTTTGGCGGTTTTGGTGGCATCACCTGCTAAGGCGGTAGCACTTAAATCAAATAAACTAAAACGCGCACTTTCGCTGATTGCACTTTGTAATTGCTCAAGATTAACGCTGCTTTTGCCATACAGCAAAGCTAGCTTGGTGACTTCTTGGTGTGCGGCTAATAAATTGCCTTCGGTTTGTTGACATAATGACGTGAGAGCATCGCTATTTAAACTAAGTTGTTGCTCAGCGCAGCGTGTGGTAATCCACTCTTTAAATTGAAAGTCGGACAGTGGTGCACAAGAGACGGTAATCCCATTATCTTCACAAGCAACAAACCATTTGCTTTTTTGCGCGGCGGCTTCGAGTTTAGGTAATACTAAAATAATTAAATTATCTTCGGGCGCATTTTTTAAATAAGCTTCTAAAACTTTTGCGCCTGCGGCATCGGGTTTATTGCCATGAATTTCTATTAGTTTTTTATCGGAAAATAATGACAGGGCATTGCTGTCGGCAAAGGCAGTTGCCCAATCGTGGCCTTTGTCTATATCGTGGCGTTCACGCTCGGTAAAACCTTGTTTAATGGCGGTTTTGCGTAAGGCAATTAAGGCTTCTTGTTGTAGTAGGGCTTCGTCACCATGTAACACATAAATCGTGCGTAGCGGGTTTTTTAGATGTTTTAATAAGCCCCAATAGTCATATTTCATGGTGTGATAGTACTAGGTGTAGAAGTGGGCTTAAAGCTACGTAATTGATTAACAATTTGAGTGGCTGCATCTTCATAAAGCTCTTGAATCAGGGTTTGCTCTTCGGAGGTTTTACCTACAATTGCCGTACTATCATATTGATAGCTGCGTCTTAATAGCAGTTTACGCTCTGGAAATACAATACGTTGTTGGTTATCTTTTATCACATAACTGACTTGATAATATAAGCTGTATTCGGCGGCTTTAGCGCGTGTATCGGTGCTAGTCGTTTGTTTGTTGAGTTTATCATCAGTAACTTCTAGGGTGTATTCCGCACTGGATAATTCAACATTTGATTGTATTAAGCGTTGTTTTAATGGCTGTGTTAATGGGCTGTTGTTAGGAATATTTAAAGCTAATTCTTGGAGTTGTAGCGGAATATGATAACTATCACGCAAGTGAAAACCACAGGCGGTTAAAGTTAAATTAGCAATTAATAATAAAGAAAAAAAGCGCATAAATAACATCAACAAGGGGTTAATGGATTGAGTTGTAGGATGGGTTAACGCAGGAAACCCATTGTTAACGTGTTGATGGGTCTCGTACCTCGACCCATCCTACAAGAGCCGAGGCATTTAAGCAGTATTTTAAACCACAATACTCACTAACTTACCTTTAACCACAATCACTTTTTTGGGTGGCGTAGTCAAAAAACGCTGAATATCATCACAGGTCAACGCAGCTTGTTGAATAGTGTCGTTATCGGCATCAACAGCGACTTCAATTTTGCCGCGTAATTTGCCATTTACTTGAATTATCAACTCAATACTAGATCGGGTAAGTGCCGACTCATCTACGGTTGGCCATGCCGCATTCACAACGTCCTTATGACCGAGTGCCTGCCATAAGGCTTCGCTAATGTGTGGCACAATCGGTGCTAAAATCAATATTATCGCTTCAAGGGCTTCACGTTCTACTGCAACAGCTTGAGCTTGTTGTGCATCAAGTTTTTGTATGGCGTTTAATAACTCCATAATCGCGGCAATGGCGGTGTTAAAGGTATAACGACGCGCGATATCATCACTGGTTTTAGCAATGGTTTCGTGTGTTTTACGGCGCAAATCACGGCTAGTAGTATCTAGTTGTGTTAGGTCTAAGGCGGGGCTTGCGCCTTTTTGAGTATGTAAATAAACACTACGCCACAAACGTTTTAAAAAGCGATGTGCGCCTTCAACGCCCGCATCAGACCATTCTAAAGACTGGTCGGGTGGGGCAGCAAACATCATAAACAAACGTGCGGTGTCTGCACCGTATTGGTCAATCAGGGCTTGAGGGTCAACGCCATTGTTTTTGGACTTGGCCATTTTTTCCATGCCGCCCACTAAGACTTCTTGGCCATCGCTATTTAAGGTGGCTTTGGTTACGCGGCCTTTGTCGTCTTTTTCTAAAGCAACATCGGCAGGATTAAACCAATCTTTTTTGCCATCTTCTAAGTTGCGATAATAGGTTTCGGCTAAGACCATGCCTTGAGTTAATAAGCGTTTAAAGGGTTCATCACCTTGAACCAAACCTTCGTCACGCATTAACTTATGAAAGAAACGCGCATACAATAAATGCAAAATCGCGTGTTCTATGCCACCAATATATTGGTCAACGGGCAACCATTGAGAAGCTGCTTGTTTGTCAACCATGCCTGTGTCGCATTGTGGTGAGGCATAACGCGCATAATACCAACTGGACTCAACAAAGGTGTCCATTGTGTCAGTTTCACGCGTTGCCGCTTGGCCACAACAAGGACAATTGGTTTGATAAAACTCAGGCAAACGCTTTAATAACGATGCGCCACCATCAGGCACAACGTCTTCGGGCAAGGTAACAGGTAATTGCTCATCAGGCACAGGCACATCACCACAGCTATTACAATGAATAATTGGAATAGGGCAACCCCAATAACGTTGGCGCGAAATTCCCCAATCACGCAAACGAAATTGTGTTTTACGTGCGCCGTGAGCGTTAGCTTCTAAAGCGGCCACAATGGCATCAAAGGTTTGGCTAAACGTTTGACCATTATTGATATAACGAATGCTGTCGTCTTTGTTGGCATACCAGTCGTGCCAAGTTTGCATATCAAATGTGCTTGAATCATTGGCTAACTCATACACTGGCTTAATAGCTAAGTTGTATTTATGAGAAAAAGCAAAATCACGTTCATCATGTGCAGGAACGGCCATTACCGCACCTTCGCCATAATTAGCTAACACATAGTTTGCTACCCATACAGGAAGTTTGTCGCCTGTTAAGGGGTGAGTCACATAAAAGCCTGTCGCTGCGCCTTTTTTCTCCATCGTCGCCATGTCAGCTTCGGCAACAGAGCCTGCTTTGCATTCGGCAATAAAGGCCTGTAATTCTGGGTTATTAGCGGCGGCTAACGTCGCTAAAGGATGTTCGGCAGCCACAGCCACATACGTTGCGCCCATTAAGGTATCGGGGCGAGTAGAGTAAACTTTTAATTGACCTGCTTGGCCAATGCTGTCTTGGTCATAGTCAAAAATAATATCCGCACCAAAACTTTTGCCAATCCAATTGCGTTGCATGGTTTTGACTTGTTCTGGCCAGCCGTCTAATTGGTCTAAATCGTTAAGTAATTGCTCGGCATAAGCGGTAATTTTAAAGTAATACATCGGAATTTCGCGCTTTTCGACTACTGCGCCCGAACGCCAACCCTTGCCATCAATCACTTGTTCGTTAGCCAACACGGTATTATCTACAGGGTCCCAATTAACCATGCCCGATTTTTTATAAATAATGCCTTTTTGAAACAAACGGGTAAATAACCATTGTTCCCAACGATAATAATCAGGTTTGCAAGTGGTCACTTCGCGTGTCCAATCTACCGCCAAGCCTAAAGCCTGTAATTGTTTTTTCATGTAGGCAATGTTGCTATACGTCCAGCCCGCAGGTGGCACGTTGTTTTTCATTGCCGCATTTTCGGCAGGTAAACCAAAGGCATCCCAACCCATCGGTTGTAGGACGTTAAAGCCTTGCATTTTTTTGAAGCGCGACAGTACGTCGCCAATGGTGTAATTACGCACGTGTCCCATGTGTAGTTTGCCCGACGGATACGGGAACATAGACAAACAGTAATATTTAGGCTTGGTGCTGTTGTCGTTGGCAGCAAAAGCTTGTTGTGCATCCCACTGAGCTTGTACGGTGGGTTCGATGTCTTGGGGTAAATAATTTTCTTGCATGGCAATAGGTTTGCTTAATTAGGTCAAAAATAAAATACAGGACTTATTAAATAAGCGATAACCGCCTAAGCCCAATAAAAAAGGTAGGGTAGGATAACGCAGCTTGCTAGTGGGCGTTAAGACTTTGGGCGGAAAAAAAACCGTTTTTTGACCTAAAATATCAAAATACCTCTTTATTACTTATAAGTAGTCATCTTATGGATACTCAATCTCTGCATTTATTACAAGCAATGCCCATTTTTGGAGCTATTCATGAGTCTGCTTTGGAATTATTGCTACAACATTGCCCCGAAGTAAGCATCAAGGCAAATAATTATTTTTTTAAAGAAGGTGACTCGGCGAACTCCTTGTTTATTTTAAAAGAGGGCAAAGTCTTGGTGCTAAAAGGTGAAAAAATAAAATTGCAATATTTAGCGCGTGGCGATTGTTTTGGTGAAATGGCCTTAATTGACTTAAATCCGCGTAGTGCTTCGGTATTAGCAGTAGAGGATTGTATTGCTTTAGAAATTTCTCATCAGGCTTTATATGTTTTATCCGAATGTTATTTAGAGCAATTTGCCTTAATTCAGATGAATTTAGCCCGAGAGGTTAGCCGTCGTTTACGTGCTTTAGATGAGCGTTTAAGTCGTTTAGATACCGAATTATTAAGATTAGTGAATGTGTTGTAATTACTGAGTTGTTTGTTGGACGATATGTAGGTATCTTTGAGTGAAATTAGCTTAACGCGATACATTCATGAAAACAGCAATCACAGCACTTTTAAACATTCAATATCCCATTATTTTAACGGGCATGAGTTGGATTTCTACACCCGAATTAGTGGCAGCGGTGAGTAATGCAGGGGGCTTGGGGATTTTGGCTTTAGGGCCATTAACTGCCGAACAAACCAAAGCGGCTATTTTGCGAGTGCGCGAATTGACGCATAAACCTTTTGGCGTAAATTGCGCCTTAATGATGCCTTCGGCTAAAGAAAACGCTCAAATTGCCCTAGATTTACACGTGCCTGTGATTAACTTTTCTTTAGGCAAAGGAGATTGGTTAATTAAGGCATGTCATGCCTATGGTGGCAAAGCCATTGCCACCGTTACGACCGCTAAACATGCGTTGGCGGCACAACAACAAGGGGCTGATGCGGTGATGGTAACAGGTCACGAAGCCGCTGCACATGGTGGAGAAGTGACTTCTTTAGTGTTAGTGCCTGCGATTGTAGATGTGCTAGACATTCCTGTGATTGCCTGTGGCGGTTTTGCCGACCAACGCGGTGTATTGGCTGCTTTTGCGTTAGGGGCAGAGGCGGTGGCGATGGGGTCGCGTTTTGCCACCGTGGCAGAAAGCCCGCTACATCAACAAATCAAACAACAAGTGATTGCCAAAGACCAACACGACACCATCTACTCGCCCAATTTTGATGGTTTGCCTGCGCGATATATGAAAACGCCTACGGCTCAAAAACTCACTCACAAGCCAATGAATTTTGTAATTGCTGTATGGCAAGCTTTTTTTGCGGCCATAGAGTTAAAAGTGCCTATTTGGAAAGTATTAGCAGGTTTATTGGTTGAGCCACAAAAGATTCGTTTATTAGCCAATTTTGGTGCAGCCACACCACGCTTAAAAGCAGCCACCGAGCAAGGCGATTTAGAGCGCGGTATGCAGTTTATTGGCCAGTCACAAGGACTCATTCATGATGTTTGTACCGCCGATGAAATGATGCAGCGTTTGGTTAAAGATATCGAATTGCAGTGGCACCGAGTTAAACTCAAATTTTAACGAGAAACGCTCTGTTTCTTAAAAATAATCAAACCACCAACGAGCAACACAAAAAAAGCCGCCACCACCCAGCGAACTAGCTTTGTTGAATCTGACTGTGGTTCGTGTTGATGAGAGTCTGACCAATTTGTAGCACGTTGAATAGGTTGATTTCTAACGCAAACTAGCGCGTTAGACATGGATTGACAGGTGCCTCGAAAAATATCGTGATCGATACTTTGAAACCAGCAGTCAGCATTAATTTTGTGATTGTCGCAAGCTTGCCACATGACCTCATTGCCAAGGCTGCCTTCATGAGCATGTGCTGTATTGCTCACCCAAAAGAACACTAGGCAGATAAGCAGCGTATTTCGCGCTGCTTTGTGTCGTTGTTGCGTCATCAAGTTGATGACCCTTGCTGCCCTTTAAAGCAACCAATAAACATATTTTCGCCAGCACTCGCTGCATGATAGTGATAACCTCTGCTGCTGTCACTGTGTCCGCGACAAGTGTCTAAAGCAGTTGGTTCTGTGCCAGTCGTGTCTTTTAAGGCATAGATACCATAGCCATCTAAAGCATAACCGATTAACGCAGAGTGGCCGTCAGTACTGGCAACCTCGTGAGAGCTACCCGTTGCAGCATGGTAGTGATAGCCAGTATGCGGATTGACATGGCCACCGTTTTTGTCAAAGGCGGCAATGGTGTAAGCAGCCTTGATATTAGCGACAGGTGCAGGAGCGTCAATGACGATGCCGTTTAGTGCTACACCCACGCCACTCATGCTAATCGAGCCCGTTCCACTACTGAGTGCAACAGGTGTTACAGGAATGAGAATGGTGCGTGAGAAGCCACCACCCACGTAGGACATTTTTCCTTCTACACAATACTTATTCAAAGCGAGTGGGACGTTGGGGACAGCGGCTGCCTCAAACAAAGCTTGTGTGTCGGTGACGTTGACTTTGCCCGTTGTGGAGTCAAACAACTGCCAGTTGCTATTACCATAAAAAGTGGCGAGATTGCCAATAAACTGCCCTGTTAGTTAGGGCAATCGCGCTATGTTTTGATTGATTTTCAGAGGCATTAAGTGTAGAGAAGACAGCC
>ERZ724506.417-NODE-417-length-14847-cov-6.950176_pt1 | contig 14847 bp, 18 predicted proteins | sample MGYA00376039_ERZ724506 | MGnify/ENA primary metagenome ERZ724506 (study PRJEB28724, sample SAMN07190887) | wastewater metagenome | isolation source: effluent of sewage treatment plant in Hong Hong | place: USA: Christiansburg, Virginia | collected 2016-03-01 ... | reverse complement strand
TTATTACCACTTACACAGACACACTGTGAGAAAATATATATCAATCAAATATACCAATATCACTAACAAGTTCTAACACTATTCTCTGTATCTCTATAGCTGTCTTTGGCAGGTAACCGGTAATTTGGTATTGGTGCACTGCACAATGCTAAAAACCTCAATGAAATCAACGATTACCGCCATTACCGGAGTGGTTGGTTTTGAGTAAATACCATGCATCCAGCTATTACCGCCGCCGGTATTTATAGCTTGAAAAAGTTAGTGACTGGTTTGTGTTGTCTAGTCTGATAGTGTCGGAGACGGAAACGTCATAGACTTCTGGCATCAACCACACAGAGACCGTCATGAACAAGTTCAATTTGTCAGCCGCCCACCTAGCTAACGGCGGCGACCCGACCAGGTCACCGTGGCGCTGGCTGACGTCGCCCGGCACGCAAAAGCTCCTCGCCGCCCTTGAGCTCGACCGCAGCACGTTCACGGCTCAGCCAGGTCGTGGTGGTGGCACGTGGGCGCCGGAACCCGTGATGCTGGCCTACGTGGCCTGGCTCGACCCGTTCGTGCACGCCGCCCTCGTGACCGGCAAGGCCGTGGATCTGTCGGTGTACGCGACCGGCGGCACCGAGACCACCAGGCCGGTGACGGGGCGCCTGGCGGGTATCGAGAAGCTGCGCCCAGGCCAGGTGCTGCGCATCGCGGTTGACGGCCCGCTGCAGCCATCGTTTCGAGCGGCCGTGCATGCCATGGGTATTAAGCTCAGCCGCAAATTCAGTGTCAGCATCGACGCCAAGACGAACACGGCAACCATCACCAGGCGATCGGCACCGGCAGCAGCGCCAGCGGCAGAGCCGGCAGCCGTCCGCCGCCCCGACGGCTGGATAGAGTTCGACGCCAGCAACCCGCAGCACGCCGCATGGGGTTCCCGCGAAGCCTTCGAATCCGCCCAGACCGAAGCCTTGAAAGCGAAAAACTCCGCAGATATTGACTGGCCGTAGCAAATTTCCTACACCTAAACGCGGGGGATGTAGCAAAATTGCTGCAACAGATCGCCGGCAGGACACCGACATGACATCCGCACCAGCAGACAGCAAGAAGCCCGACCCGAGCCAGCCCAACTCCGAATGGCTGGCCTGGCTCGACTCCGAATGGCAGCAGGTTCCGCCCGAGCTGCGCGTCCAGGTCGAGCAGCAGTTCGACGACCTGCTGGCAGCGGGTGACGACGACGCGCCGGCACCTATCGATCTTCCGCTCTGATAGCAAGATCCAATGCAGGCGGCCCGCAAGGTGTAGCATAATTCAGTTGTGGCGGGAACGGTTCCCGCCGGCAGCAAGGAGAAACGAAGATGGCCAGCGCAAAGAATTACAAGGTATCCAACAGGGACGTCGACGGCAGCAGCGCCCGGTACTACGCGACGCTCGACAAGGCGGTTGCCAGGTTCGAGGAGATGGTCGGCTACAAGGTCGACAGCGCGATCGCCGAGGCTTACTACATGCTCGCCGACGCCGGCGAGCGGCTCCCCAAGATCAACGAACTTCGCGGCCTGAGCGCTGTCGCCATGTTCGGTAACAGCGTGACGTTCCAGGCCAGCAGCCCAGCGACGCCGCCCCGGTGACGTCGTGAGCACCATACGCGCCAGGTTCACGGCGCTGCAGATCGGCGGCATGCTACGCGCCGCCATGCACCGCGCCAGCAACACAAGCCAGAGCGCGGAGACTTGTGCAGCCTGGTGGCTGATCTACGATCGCCTGCGCACAGCCGTGTCGACAGAGACACTGGAGCTCGACACCATCGACGCCGGCACGCTGGCAGACGATCTCGGCAACCTGTGCCTGCTGCTGCGTGGCACACCCGACAGCACCGCCATCGCCAGCATGCGCGGCGCGATCCGCAAGATCCGGCTGGCGATCGAGGCAGCATGACCACACCACCACCCCCCGCCAAGTGCCCGACCTGCGGCCGCAGCACAGACACCCACCGCCAGGGCTGCAGCCACGTCGACTGCCCCAACCGCCGGCCGGCGCCGTGGGTCCCTGACCACGTCGAGGATACCGGCGGCCGAGGCGCCAACAGCGGCTGCTACCGCATCACTCCCACCACCAAGGACTGACATGCCCGACCACATCCCAGCCTGCGCCTACCTGGTGCACGGCGGCAACATCTTCCCGCAGGCCTTCAGCGTCGTCGACAAGCAGCGCGCCGAGGACCAGCGCCTGCGCCGCAACGACAACAGCATGGTCACGCCGCTCGTGCCGCGCCACGCCATGCTGATGCTGGTGGAAGCGCTGCAGTCACTGTCTGCCAAGTCGCAAGACGACATCCAGGCCTTCACGGCCGACGTCATCGCCCGCGCGAACTACGAGTGCGCCAAGGCAGCCATGGGCATCGAGGCGCAGGCATACGCGCAGGCTATCGCACAAGCAGCACGATAGCAAAACACAATCCACACCCGCCGCATCTGTAGTAAATTTGAGTTGCGGCGGGATGGCTCGCCGGATGCAAGGAGATCGAAGTGAACGACAAGATCAAGGTCACGAACGCCGAGACCGGCGAGGTTTCCCACCTGGTGGTCAACAAGTCGCTGAATGTCGGCGATTCTTTCCGCTTGATCGGTCGCAGCGTGACGTTCATCGCCACCCGCATCACCAAGCACAAGGTTGTCGGCATGATGGTCACCGGCCGCACCGCTGACAACCGCTACGGCACCACGGCCCGCATCTGCGACACCGCTGCCGCCTGATCCCAGCGGCCAGGCCCCGAGCCTGGCCAGTGTGACCAGACCCGAGCCGGCCGGCCGCCGGTGCGCAACAGGATCAACCAGCCATGCGCATTTTTTCCATGCTCGCCGCCGCTTTCGGCTCCGCCTTCGTTCCGCTGCTTTCGCGCGGCCAGTCGTTCCCCGGCCACCCGGGTGGCCCGCCAAGCCTTCCTCGCGGCCAGGCGCCGGCGCGCGGCATCATCCGCGATGCGAGTACCAGCCTCAGCCGAACGCACGGTTACGGCAAGTCGCCCAGCCGCCGCGATCGCCGCCGAATCGACGGTCGCGCGAACGCCTACGCCAGCACCAAGTTCCGCCCGCGCGGTGACCATCGCGCAGACATCACAGAAGCCGGCTGACCATCCGCCACCCACCCGCAACACCAGCCCGGGTCGGCCGGGCGCCATCATGAACCTGACCCAGCGCATACTGACGGCCAAGGCCCGACTGAAGATCCAACTGATCGACGAGGAAATCGGCTTGCTTCGCTACGAACTGATGGGCGCCGCGCCCGGCAGCCAGGCTCACGACGCCATGCTCGATACCATCACTCGCGAGATGGCCAGCCGCAGCCAGGCCGCGGCAGCGTGCGAGCTCCACGGCATCAAGGCCAGCCCGATGCAGACCGAGGAGATGATCCTTTGGGGTGCTGTCGCTGCCGCCCTGGTGTCGCTGGCCTACGTGGCAGTTCCGGCCGCCCTGCGTGCGACCATTGGGGTGCTGTCGTGAACGCCGCCAAGGCAGTCGTCGCCGCCATCATCCTGCTGGCATCCGGCGCCGCCAGCGCGCAATTCAAGACCGCCGGCGAGGTGTCCTACAAACTCAGCCTCGGTCAAGGCGCAGAGTTCATCGAGATGGTCGGCTATGTGGCCGGCCTGGCTGATGCCGGGCAGGGATTCCTTATCTGCATCCCGCGAGGCACGACGCTCGGCTACACGCTCGGCGTGGCCAGCCGCGGACTTTCGGCCGCGCGCGGTCCGAGCGACGCCGCGGCGCCGCTGCTCATCAAGGCCTTGATGGCCGCCTATCCCTGCCGGGCGTCATAGCCATGTCCTGCCGCCCCACCAAACCGTGGCTACCCGGGGAGCGCGCCCACCAGCTGGACGTGCTGTGGAATGGCCGCAGGGTGGCGCCGTGCCACTACTGCGACAAGCCCTTGATGCGCCACCAGGCCACGCTGGACCACATTCACACGGTGTCAGAGGGCGGCGGCAACGAAAGCAGCAACCTGCTGATCGCCTGTCTCGACTGCAATGGCCGCCGCGGGATGATGTCTTACATCGGGTTCCTGCGCCTGATCGGCAAGGTCGACCAAGACGCCACGCTGGCCAGCGAAATCGGGAGGCTGATGCCCTGAATCAGTCGTGTCCCCACACTCAACGAATCACCAACCCAGCCCCGCCAGTGCGGGGCTTTTCGACTGCGAGACTATGTCGTCAACCACTGCACCTGCCCACACCTTCCAGACACCGCAACAGGGCTACATCGCCAAGAGCAAATACGCCCGCTATATAGACGACAAGCAGCGGCGAGAGTCGTGGCCAGAAACGGTCGAACGGTTCTACGACTTCGCTCACCAGCATGTCGCCGAGCACTACCCGCAGGCGCTCTACGACTGGACCCGCGTCGAGGCCGGCTTGCATGACGGCACGCGGGATCTTGAATCTATGCCGTCCATGCGCCTGGTGATGACCGCCGGCGAGGCAGTGAAGCGCAACAACCTGGCCGCCTACAACTGCTGCTATGTCGCCATCAACAAGAAGCGCAAGTTCAGCGACATGCTGCTGGTGCTGATGCATGGCACCGGCGTCGGCTTCAGCTGCGAACGCCAAGAGATTGCCCACCTGCCGACTGTCCCGGACACCATCGTCAACACCGACGACGTGATCGTCGTGAAAGACAGCAAGGAAGGTTGGGCCAGCGCCTATTACCACCTGATCACGCACCTGTACCGAGGCACCGCACCGAAAATCGACTACAGCAAGGTTCGGCTGCGCGGCGCCAGGCTGAAGGTGTTCGGTGGCCGCGCCAGCGGGCCGGAGCCACTGATGCGCCTGTTCGACTTCACGGTCGGCGTGTTCCGTGATGCCGCCGGACGCAAGCTGACATCGATCGAGGTGCATGACATCTGCTGCATGATTGCCGACATCGTGGTGGTGGGTGGTGTCCGGCGATCGGCATTGATCTCGTTGAGCAACCTCAGCGACCGGCGCATGCGTGATGCCAAGTCAGGCGCCTGGTGGGAAAAGAGCAACCACCGCTCGCTGGCCAACAACTCAGCCGTCTACACCGAGCGCCCAGAAGCCGAAGTGTTCATGGAGGAGTGGCTCTCGCTGGTGAAGTCGAAGTCCGGGGAGCGCGGTATCTTCAACCGCCAGGCCGCTCAGAAGCAGGCGTCCAGGTGGGGGCGGCGCAGCGCCGACGTGTCATACGGTTGCAACCCCTGCAGTGAAGTGATCCTGCCCGACAACGGGTTGTGCAATCTGTCCGAAGCTGTGGCTCGCGCCGGCGACACGCTCGATGATCTCAAACGCAAGATCGAACGCTGCACGATTCTCGGCGTCTATCAGTCGACGCTCACCGACTTCAAGGACGTCGATCCCGAGTTCCGAAAGAACGCCGAGGAGGAGCGCTTGCTCGGCGTGTCGATCACCGGTGTGATGGATCATCCGGTTCTCAACACGGTGAGTGAACAGTCGGAAGCCTGGCTGCAAGAACTGCGTGACCATGCCCGCGCCATCGCCACGAAGTGGGCGGCCATCTTCGGCATCAACGTGTCGGTGGCCATTACCTGCAACAAGCCCAGCGGCACTGTGGCGCAGCTCACCGACGCCGGCACAGGCGGACTGGCGCCGCGCTACTCGCCCTACTACATCCGCACTTACCGCCAGGACAACAAGGACCCGCTGACGCAGTTCTTGAAGGACCAGGGTATTGCTTGGGAGCCCAGCGTCTCGAAGCCCGAGACAGAAACCATCTTCTCGTTTGCCATCCAGAGCCCGGCCGGCGCCGTTATGCGCAAGGACCGCACCGCGCTGCAGCAATTGGAGCACTGGCTGATGTTCCAGCGCCACTGGTGCGAGCACAAGCCGTCGATCACCATCTACGTCAAAGACGACGAGTGGCTCGAAGTTGGCGCATGGGTCTACAAGCACTTCGATGAAGTGTGCGGCGTGAGTTTCCTGCCGTTCGACAACGGCAGCTACCGCCAAGCGCCGTTCCAGGAAATCACCGAAGCCGAGTACTACGCCTTCATGTCCAAATACCCGGGCATGATCGACTGGGATGCCTTCGTCGAGCGTGATGACCAGACCACCAGCTCGCAAGAACTGGCCTGCGTCGGCGGCGTCTGCGCCATCTGACACCAGGTTCCCGAAAGCAACAAAGCCCCCTAGTGGGGCTTTTTTCATGCCTGGCTAGACCGCAATCGGTAAAAATGACGCATGTGGGTGAAGATCAACGAGATCACGATTTTCTACGACGCCGTCGAGTCGATCAGGTTCGACCCATCGACGCGTGATGTCGTCGTGCGCACGGTGAGCGGTGCCGAGCATCGCCAGCGCTGCACCAGCGCCGCGGTCGGCGACACCTGCACGCGCGAACTGCGCGAGCGTGTCGCTATGTACCGCCTACGCTTCAGAACGGGTCGAGATCGCGCTGCTGCCCGGTCACTCGCGACAACGGTACTCGCACAACCTTTGTTGCGCTTCCGTTGAACGACATCGGGTTGTTGTTGTTGCGGTCTGCGCCCTTGATGCGCAGCAGCAGGCCGCGCATGTCCTGCTCGTACGGCGTGCCGCGCATGAGCTCCTGAACACCCAGCGACTTGTTCGAGAACACCAGCCACTCGCCGGCGACGCGGATGCCGTGGCGCGTCAACGTGGCATCAGCCACTGACTGCCCGATGTCCAGGCCATTGTTCGGCATGTTGCGCGCCTCGCGAATCAGCTCGTAGACGGTTGCCTCGATGCTGCCGCTGACACGAACGCGACGCTCCAACAGGGCAGCCAGCGCGTCTTCGCTGGTGTCGCCGTCGGCCTGGTCGCGGTGCTCGCTCCAGTCATAGCGGTCGATCCACTCCAGCGCCTCGGAGTGACTGGCCACCTCGGTGGACTGCAGCGACCACGCGCCGGCCAGCAGGGTGCCGTATTGGTCGCCGTCGCGCACTGAGCCAAAGCGCTCACTCGCGGCCCGGCAGAACACGGTGATGTTCTGCAGAGTGATCGGCAGCAGGTCGATCGATCGGCGCAGCAGCCTGGCAGGCAATTCCTTGTCGGCGCGCAGGGCAGCCAGTGACTTCGACAGCACGGCCCAGGTCTCGGCCGGGTCCTTGTCCTCGTGCTTGGGTCTGATGCTCAGCACGGCGATGCGCTCGGTGTCGGCCTGGTTGCGTAGGCCAACCTGAATGCTGGCCAGGCAGAACATGCTGCGGATGTGAAACCCCATGGCCTCGCCGCTGGCGCTGCCCTTCAGCGTGCGCGCGTGTGACTCGGTCGAGCTCTGCCGGATCAAGGCAATGATGCTCTGCACGCGCTGACGCTCCTGCTCGGTGTTCTGCTCGGACTCGTCGTACAGCACCGGCCTGGCGTCGGCGCGCAGGCTCTGCCGGATGCCGGCCTCTGTGCTGTTGCCTTGCGCGAACAGCGCCAGGTCACCGGTCAGGAAATACAGGAAGTCGTTCAGCACCGTCGACTTGCCTGAGCCAGGCCCGCCAGCCAACCAGATGTGCGGGCGCCACCTCAAGGCACCACACAGCGGCGCCAGGGCGGCCCAGCCGGCGGCCAGGGCGGCACTGCCAGGCTTCGACCACCTGAACTTCGCCGACAGGTCCAGGATCATCTCGCCTTCGTCGCTGGTCATCGGCTCGGCAGCTGGATCTGGAAGCGGCCGATCGAGCTCGTAGACGTAGCGGCTGACGATGCGCGTCACGTCGACGCCGTGGCCATCCACCGTCAGGCTGCCGCCGTGGTGGTAGACCATGCGGCCATCGTCCACCCAGGCCCCGCGCCCGCGAATGCGGCTGATGTCGTAGATGCCCTTTCGTCCCGCAACGCGTATCAGCCAGTTCATGGCCGCCGCGGCGTCCATGCCTTGCTTGCTGGGGAAATAGGTCTCCCACCAGTTGATGGGCGCCAGCTCGATCAGACCTGACTTGCCGAAGTCGCCCTTCGTGTAGCGCGAGATCTGGCGGCGCTCGTGCTGAAACAGGTAGTAGGTGTCGTGGTCATAGCCGAGCACGGTGAAGTAGCCGTTGTGCTCCATGTCCGGCTCCTCGCCGGGTGTCGGGAGAGGTGGCGGCGGCAGCGTGGGCACCTCGCCTGGCGCGATCGGCGGCGCAGCCACGGGCGGAGCCAGCGCCAGCTCGATCTGCTCGCGCACCGCCTCGATGCCGCTGGCTGCGGCCATGTCGTTCCAGTCGGTCGGCTCGCCGGCGCCAGGCTCGGTCGGGTCGAACTCAGGCACCACCACCACGCCGGCGACAGCCTTCGCCGCCTTTTCGGCAGCCTCGATGCCGGGGTTGACGCCTGGCTTTCCCCACTGGTCATTGTCGGCGCCGATGATGATGCGGCAGCCGCCCAGCTTCGCCCGCAGCGCCATGGCGACCGGCTCAAGGTTGCCGGCATCGAACGCCACCACCACAGGCCAACCCATCGCCGCGTGCAGGCTCCAGCCGGTGGCGTAGCCCTCGCAGATGATGACGGTGTGGGTGTCTGCCGTGATCTTGCCGACCACCGTGTAGCAGCCCTGCTTGCGGCCGTCGCGCAGGTAGTCTCTGTCGCGGTGCAGCCTGTTTTCGTCGCTGGGGAAAATGCCCTGCAGGCTTGACAGCCGGCCAGGCCCAGACCAGATCGGCACCAGCAGCGCACCAGGCACGCGCCGCTGAATCACCTCGCCGTCGTCGGTGGTGAAGTCAGCCTGCCACTCGCCGACGCGCAGGCCTTCAGGGCCTATACCCTTGCGCACCAGGTACGGGTGGTCGGCCGGTGCTGGCTGACCGGCTGCCCAGATCTTCTGCGCCAGATCGGCGGCGGCGGCGTGGTCCTCAGCTGCGGCTGCGTCCTGTGCCGCGCGACGCTCTGCCCGCTCACGATCGCGCCTGGCTCGCTCGGCGGCCATCTTGGCCACGTCCTCTGCGCGCGGCGTGCCTCGCGATGGCAGCGTCCAGCCTGTCTGCTGCGCCGCCCAGATGACAGCCGCCACACCGACACGGGTTGCGCCGCTGGCGCGCGAGCATGACCGCCATGTGGTCTTCGCCGCCTTCGGGTCATAAGTCGCGCCGCCCTGGCTCCAGCGATCCCAGGCATCAAACGCTGCGTCACCGAATTCGTCGTACATCGCCAGCGCCATGCGCGCCCACTCTTTGCGCGGCATGTCCGGAGACACGGCCCGCAGTGCCTGTTCGGCTACGTCGAGTGTGATGTTGTCGTACTGTTGCAAATGCTTCCCCTACAGGAAAAGGTGCGCGGGCTGCCCGGTGTAGGCCGGGCGTCGGTGGCCGCCGGCCCGCGCGTGAAAAATCCCGGCACGAGACCGGGGGAATCGAGTCTACGCCGCCTTCCTCGGTCGCCAGTCTCGAATAAGTGCCTGCGCAACGGCTGGAGTGTTGGCGACACCAGCTATACCGCCGGCGTTCGTGATCTGCGTCACGAAGTTCTGCTGGTCCTGGCTGGTTCGCCCGCCCGTCTCGCGCTTGCACTCCAAGCCGACGATGACGGCGACGCGGCATCCGACCATGTCTGGCGTGACGGTGATGGTGTGCCATCCGATCAGGTCAGATTGGCCGACGACGGGGTCGCCGTTGGTCAGCGCCAGGCCCAGCGCAACGGGCCGGCCACCAGGCAGCAGCACGGTGCCGTCGGCCATGCGTTGCGGTTTCCCGCCGCCGCTCAGCCAGGCCTTGCCACTGTTGCACCTGAACAGCACGGTGCCAGCAAGCGCGGCGGCCGCCAGCCAGATGCTTCGCTGGTTGGTTGACTCAGGCGCGGACATAGATCAGCCGCTGGTAGCCGCAAGCACCAGGCGAACTGATGGCGCCAGCTTTCCTCGCCTCGTCGTTCGCGTGGTCGCAGTTTCCGATGCCGGGAACGGCGCAACCCTCGCACGTTCGGCCGGGTGATGGGCGCAGCTCGACACTCTTGAACATGAACGTCTTCGGCTTGCTGGCGGCAGGGATCGGCATGAATGCAACGATGTCGGTGTCGTTACCTTCCCACGCCCAACTGCAGTCACCGAATGTCGACGAGACCTCGATCCCGCCAGCTGTACGGATTTTGACGCCCATGTCAGGCGGGTAGTCTTTGGGTAGCGGGTGCGGAACCTGGAACCCGTACGGCTCAGGCCCCCATCCTCGCCAGGGCTGGCTGATCACCAACTGGCCGAACTGCGGGTGGTTCACCGTGTAAGTCACCGGCAGAGGGTCGCTTGCGTTGCTTGCCGCACAGACGCCACACTCTGCAGGTGCTTTGTCACGTTCGGGCGTTGTTTTTTGTGCGGGAGTTTCCTCGCGGCGCATTTCCTGCCAGCGCTGCAGCGAGTCGATGGCTTCCTGCACGTCCTGCTCGACGGTCTTGCTGCCGCGCTTGCCGGCTGCCACGATCTTCTTGACGGCGTGAAACAGCGACGAGTCGGTGATCTCGAACATCTCGGCGAACCGATACAGGTCGATCGCTGTGACGCCGGGCGGGATAGGGCGGAAGTAGTGGTTGTATTTGCGGGTCATGATGAGTGTTTGTGGTAGTGGTCGTCAGGGTATGCGAGGTGAATTTCTTTGTGATGCAGTGCACACAACCAAACCACCGATAAAGGCGACGAATAGTCAGGGTGATGTGCTTCAACGCGTGACTTGCCACATACCCAGCATGGTATTTTTTGCAGCAAACCAGACTTTAGAGAGTTTGCGACAGCCTGATTTGCGGCGTATCGCTCGGGGTATTTTTCTCGGTAAGCGGCAGTCGTTGCTTTATTTATAGCAAGACGATGCGGTTTACTTGACCTGCCTCGATCGTATTCACGGATTTTTTCTCCGTTGATACGCCTATGCTCCCACACGTCGCGCTTCGTGCAAGCCTTGCACTTATTCAAATGGCCATCGGCCATCGCTTTATGAGCATAGAACTCAGATAAAGGCTTGGACTCATCGCACTTGAAGCAGGTCTTCATCATCTATCTCAGCGAGCGAAGTACCGGCTCATGCGGCGAGCCAAGCCTGTCGGCGTGTCAGCGCGGTATTCAGCAAAAATAAATGGTATGTCATCGTCCATATCATTCTGTGCCGGTACCGCACCACCACGCTGCGCCGGACGCTGCTGTGCTGCCGGTGCTGATGCCGGGCGCTGCGACGTAGTCGCCGGCTGCCCCCCGCCCTGGTCCTGCTGGCCGGGCGCCTTACTCAATATCACCATGTCGCCGACACGGATCTCGGTCGAGTATCGGTCGACGCCCTCCTTGTCCTGCCACTTGCGTGTGGTGAATTTTCCTGACACGTGGATCTGGCTACCCTTGCGCAGGTACTTTTCAGCCACGTCAGCCAGCCCGCCGGTGAACACCAAGTTCACCCACTCGGTGCGCTCCTTCTTCTCGCCGCTTGTTTTGTCCTTCCAGCTTTCCGTGCACGCAATGCTGGCGTTGGTGATCTTGTCACCATTTGAGAAGAAGCGCGTCTCCGGGTCTCGCCCGAGATTACCAATGAACGAACAGTGATTGAGGCTTGCCATATCGTCTTTCTTGCCCGTAGGCGGTTGATGCCGTTACCGGCTGAAATCGTTTTCGTAGACCGACAGCGGCGGCTCGGGCCGGCGGTACTTTTCGCGCACTCGCGCCTTGGCTTCATGCACGTGCTTCGCCCACCCAGGCTTATGACCACGCTCCTTCTCGATGCGCAGCAGGTCTTCCAGGGTCTTGGCCTTCTTGATCTCGGTCTTGCGTGCCGCGGCCATGGCCACCCGCATCTCGGGCGTGATCTCGGCGAGCTCGCCGTCGACGTGCTCGGGTGACCCGCCGCGCGCCTCGTAGGCGTGGCCGCAGGCCGGGCACACCGGTGCCTTGACGTGCACGTGGTAGCACTTCGGGCACTGCGCCACCGGTGGACCTTCTTCGACGACCTTCTTCTTGCCCTTCTTCTTGGTGACGCCGTCCAAGCTCCACTCGCGCGTGTCGTCGTCAGCGAAGCCGTGTTTGAACGTCAGGCCAGCATGATCTAGCACGAAGCACTTGGGACCTTTCGGCCCAGCCAGGATGGCGGCGCGCCGCTGCTCTACGGTGGCGATCGGCATACCTGGTGCATAGATCGTGCGCAGGCCGCGGCCGATCACCTGCAGGTAGCTCGACAGGCTCATGGTCGGGCGCAGCATGATGACGGCGCCGATCGCCGGGCAGTCGACGCCTTCGACCAGCAGCATGGCGAACGTGATGACCTTGACGGAGCCATTTGCCAGGCCAGCCAGCGCCCTCTCGCGCTCAGCGCCGTCGTCGTCTCCGGACAACGCCAGCGCAGGGATGCCGGCGGCTGAGAACTCGGCTGCCACGTGCTGGGCGTGAGCCACGTTGGCGCACCACGCCACAGCAGGAACGCCCGGGCAGTGCTTGCGCCAGGCATCGATCGCGCTGCCTGTGATGCGCGGCTTGTCCATGACTTCGGCCAGCGCGCCGCTTTCGTAGTCGCCGCCTACCTTCTTCACCTGCGACAAGTCGATCTGCTCGGCTGGTGCGTACACCGTCGGCTGCACCAGGTAAGCCTGGTCGATCAGGTCGCGCGGGCCCAGGCCCTGCAGCAGCACATCGAACAGGCCTCCGGCGTGCCGCCCCAGGCCTTTGCCGTCGAGACGCACCGGTGACCCGGTGACACCCAGCAGCTTCATCTTGGGATTTTTCTCGCGCAGCTTTTCGACGATGGTGATGTAGGACTTCGCCGCACTCAGGTGGGCCTCGTCGATCACCACCAGGTCGAATGCATACGGCAGCTTGTCCAGACGCCGCACGATTGTCTGCACGCTGGCCACCTGCACACGGCAGTGATGCTGCGGAGTGAAGCCAGCCATGATCACGCCGTGCTCGACGCCGTAATCACGCAGCTTTGCGCTCGACTGTTTGATGAGGGTGTCGCGGTGCGCCAGGATCAGAACGCGCCGCCCGAGATTGGCGGCGTTGCGCGCGATGTAGCTGAACATGACGGTGTTATGGGTTACCGTGAAGTCGCCCAGCAAAAACAGCCTGTCATTACCTGAAATCTCGAATCCAAAATAATCGCCAATACCAACTAGCTCCACGCCGATTCCGTGAACTAGAACATTTTTCTTCTGACGGCGCGGACCTGCTTTCTTGCGAGGAAGCCTGCACGGGATCTCATCTATGCCACCATTTATGTGGCAGGCGTAATATTCACCCTCAACCCCATTATTGGTGCATGTCTTGCTGATTTTCTTTTTGTAGCACGCAAACCCAAGTGACCTGGCAACAAACAGAATATCGTCCAGTAATAACTCTGACTTCAGCGTAAGAGAATAACCCTTGCCGTCGTAGTACCCATCCGTGTCAAGTACGCCAGCCAGTAATTGGAGCCGGACGTACCTCGATGCTACTTTGTAAGAATGAGGCACACGCTTCTCACGGAAAACGCCAGCTTCGCGCAAGGCGTTTCCGATAGGGGAGCCGCCGCGACCATATCGACGTCCATCGCTTACCATGTGCGCAACGACAGATCCTGGGGAATTTTCCTCAATAGTCAGCCGCATCCCGACGCACTCGGCGTACAGCTTCAGTTCATCCAGCATCTCATCGTCGCCAGTTGTGAACGACAGCTTTCCTGTTGTGCCGTCACCAAGCCATGCGCCAAGTATGTAAGCCGGAATCTTAAGGTGAGCTGACGATGGCTGAAAATTAACTGGCGAGCGCCAGCCTTTTGCAACATGCTTGAATGTTTTTGATGCGCGCAAGTAGTCCGTCAAACAAATATTAACAATGTCGCCAGGACTGTATTTCTCACCATTAGGCCCACTCACAAACTTGCAGCCCATGCGTGTTATTTTCAGGCTAAGTATGTGGCTTTCGTTCACAACATATGAATCACCCTTGGTAGGAGTAACTCGATACATAGCTTCTCGACCGCGAGCCAGTGACTCGACCCGGCGCGGCGCGCTATCTGGGCCCATCAGCAGATCGCCGACGACAATGCTTTCGACGGGCCTGATGGTGCCGTCGAACATCAGCACGGGTGTGCCTCGCGCCAGGCACTTGCCGGCGCCGGTGGGAGCCACCAGCAGGGGGCAGGATTGCCCGGCAGCAAATGCCGCGCGGACGTCGGCCACCAGCGACTCCTGGTAGTCGCGCAGCGATACAGGTTGTGCCACGGGCAGCGCCGGGTATCTGGCTGGATCAAGCCTCATCGCCGCGCTCCAGCTCAGCCACGATGCGGCGGCCAATCCAAGCTACGTTCGGCACAGCCCAACTGTTGCCGAGCGCCTTATACATCGGCCCGTCTGGCGGCGGGCATTTGCCGCGCCACGTGACCTGGCTCAGGTAGTCATCAGGGAAGCCTTGCAGGCGGCAGCACTCCATGGGGGTGAGGCGGCGGACTTGCATGGTCGGCGACAGCACGTTGCGCTCCTGCGCTCTGCCACCACCATTCGGCGCCGTCAGCGCGTAGGCAACGTCACCGCCGATCTCAAGCGATCGGCCGTCATCACGGCCTCGCTCTTGGAATGCCACCGCCTGCTGCTCGCTCAACCCTTTGGCGCAGTGCAGCGTGTTTGACACGTCACCAGTCACCTTGATACCGGAGCCACGCTCATCACCACGCATGTCGGTGAAACACACCGCCACCTGCCCACCCCCATTCGCATGACTACCGTCATGCCCCATGCTACGCAGCGTCGGCGCTAGTGGGCCGGCGTCGGCGCCGTAATCTTTGGCGCTGAACGCAATAGTCGGCGCCTGCTCCTGACTACTCAGCGAATGCGTGCGCTCCTCGCTCAAGTTGGCGCCGTTCGCGCCGGTCTGGTTGGTCTTGAACGCGATGGCCGGCGCATGTGCCCCCGCCGCCAGCGGGTGGCATGGGTCGCCCGCCTTGGGCTGGCAGCGGTTCGTGGCGCTGGTGATT
>ERZ724506.415-NODE-415-length-14857-cov-9.362383_pt1 | contig 14857 bp, 10 predicted proteins | sample MGYA00376039_ERZ724506 | MGnify/ENA primary metagenome ERZ724506 (study PRJEB28724, sample SAMN07190887) | wastewater metagenome | isolation source: effluent of sewage treatment plant in Hong Hong | place: USA: Christiansburg, Virginia | collected 2016-03-01 ... | reverse complement strand
TTAAAAAATCTATTTATGAAAAATTAAGGAAGAAATTTAAATTTTTATTAAAGAGGTATTTTTGACTGATGGAAAAGTAAAATTTATATAAATTTCCTAGTAAGCTTATATTAAAATAAATATCTAAGAATAATTCAATTTAAGTTTAGTCTTATGATATAATTTTTAAATATAATTTCAATTGGGATAAAAGATATAACAAAGATAGATATATTTATTCTTATTAGTAATCTAAGTCTAAAAATTTACTTAGATTTTTAATGTTTAAATCTTTAATTTAAAGTAAATAAGAGGATAAATCACATATATTCTGATAACCAAAGAATATAAACCTTTCATTACTTTAAATAAGCTAAAATTTTAAAAAGATTTATAAATTCCAAATACCTCAATTAATTAAAAAATAAATTTTAATAATATTTTCATTTAGATCTATATCTAGTGTATATAATAAAATTTATAATGAAACAAAATATAACAAAAGCAATTTAATAGTATGAAACAACCGCTGATTAGCCCTTGGATCAAATTGAACATGTTAAGTTAAACTTTCAACTTCCTCCTATCGACAAAATAGACCCATAAGCATTATAATAGTTTACTAAATGTACTCACTTAAGTTTGTCAACAAATGCTATTGATAAAATGGTGCCTCTTTAAGGCTTGAGAAATATTAAAATACTTTCTTTGGGAAGAAATATGATCAAAAAGATTGCTGGTCTGGAAGAAATAGGTGACACATTGGAGGAGCTTTGGATCTCCTACAATCTTATTGACAGTCTAACAGGTCTTTATCCTCACTGTATATCCCTTAAAGTACTTTTTATAGCTCACAACAAAATTAAAGATATTAACGAGCTTGATAAGATCAAAGGACTTTAACGGCTAACCAACTGTGTGTTTTTGGGCAACGAGTTTTATGATAAATTTTAAAGCCTAGAGGATGCTTGATTAGCTGTGCTACAAAAGATACCTTAACTAACGATGATCGATAATGTTATTATAACAGATAAAGATAGAGATAAAGCTTTTGGAAACTAAGAAAATTCCAATGCATCCTAAAAATATTTTATCATATTTTAAATTTTTATAATGTAGAAAGATAAGTTTAAATTACCAAACTTGCCTGGCATGAATTTGCATATGAATTTCAATGACAATCATAGGAAAAGTTAGAACTTTAATTTTGATGATACTTGAAAGATAGAAAAGTAATTTATAGATAAAAAATCATTCAATAGTCTGTTAATTAAGAAAAAGTATTCAGTAACGGTAAATTTAGTACAAAATATTAAAAAACTTTATTAGACAGATGATGAAGAGAATATTTAGTTTGTAATAGATAAGTTATAAAATACAAACGTACTACGATTTATAGTCAAAATGACTTATGATTTGCCTCTTTAAACAAGAAATAGCTCCGTGCCTTGATTTTTTAACCTTTTTTATTATATAGAAGAATAAATGGTACTAATGAAAGAAATCAAAGTTCAAAATATTGGTATTGAGCAAGGAGTATTCTTAAAGAAATAACAAATAAAACTCAACAATTGTATACTCTCCTTTAAAGACTTATAAATTGGAAACACACTAAATATTAACTCTAATAAATTTACTGTTTAAAGTTGCGATATTTAGACAAGAGTCTGGTACATAATGAATGATATAAACATTAAAGAAAATTAAGAATGTATAGAATTAAACCGACTTATTAATAATTTCTTCGGTGAACCTGATCAACAAGGTATTAAAAACTATGATAATAAAATTAGTTAAAAATAGCCAGTTAATTAAGGCTTAGGGTAATTTTTAAAAAATGATAAAAATGTTCTTAAATTTAAAGCCGAGATGATAGACAAAGAAAATAACTGCGACATATTATTGTTTTAAATCAATTACTATTTGGCTGATGATAAGATTGAAATTTGAGAAATATATTTAAAAAATTGTGGAAAAGTTTTGTTTCCCAAATTCCTTAAAAAAGATCGAATTCCAAAACAGTATATATTAGATTATTGTCCATAGCCAAATTATTGAAATGAGAAGGACTTTTATTCTTATGTTGATCTAATTACTGGAGAAACTATTAAACTATTTGACACCGAGTTCAGACTATTAAGCTGTGACTAATTTACTAAGAATTACTACAGAGACAATTTAGGAGTTGCATAAGTTGACATGGCGCCAACAGAGAAACCAAGACCTAAAGAGTATGTTATTTAGTTACCCAAGTACAATGGCTACGGATCTGAAGAAGATTCTGAATAAAATTGTAAAAATTTGATACTAAAACCAATTGAGAAAAATCTAGCTCAACAATACATCTATGACAGAGTAATTCTATGATTTAGTTGTTAAATTCTTTAAGGAGAAGATATTGACTAATATAAATCTTTTATATTGTCTTATTACATGGGAGATAATTCTTTAATGATATACTAGTTTGCCTAAAATAATTCAGGTCTTAGCAAAGGAAAATATTTAGAGAAAAACTAATATGTAAATGATATCACTACTCAAAAAATTTTGCCAAGCGACTTATATATAGGAGCATAGTTAAGAATTAACAAATCTCATTTTATTATTTCTGGAGCAGATGATTACTCACTTAACTTCATATTTTAAATGCCAAATTTATTTCCAAAGATTTAGTTCGAAATTATTAAGAAATCCTTATAGAAAGAGTTTAAATTAATTGGAGGCATAAAAGATTTAGAATAAAGGGTTAATAAACTTACAACTTTAGATTACAATTAATTGATTGATCAAAAAACTGCTGTTTAAATATTAACGCAGATCTTTCCCAATAGCTCTTATTAAGACATATTTACCATTTTCTATTTAAGTGATAAATAAGATGAGCAAACATGCATTGGAGAGCTTATTTGAGCCTTTGACGACTATATTAAATAAAAATTAAAGTTATAATATTTTAGCGAAATATATTTTTAAAGCTTATAATAATCTCAAATATTAAGTTATTTATAAAAAAAATATCATAAATCTTTAGTTTTTATTAGTTTATTTTTAGTCTTTAAATAAAATAGATTTAGCATAGTTTTATAACTTAGTAATTTGGTAAATTTTTTCTAATACAAACCAATAATTTTTCATTCCTTTTTTTATCATTAATTACTTCAGTTCATTTCTAAACTAATCTACAATTAAGTCTTGATTAGTAACAAATCTAAAGTAATATTTAGATAATGGTAAAAACTTTGGTCTTTATTTATTATCATATTCTCCTAATACCAAATACTAATTAAAATTATTAACAAAATATTATTTATAAATCAAATGTTATAAGAAGAAATAGAAATGCTTTAAGATAATGAAAATATTGCTCTTTAGTTAAAGGAATAAATGATAGGCAAAGAGAACATATTACAAAGTTAAATATCATATAAGAATAAAATTATTTAATTCTATTAAATCTTTGTTGAGAATTGTTAGGAAAACACTAAGGCTTTTAACTAAATGCTAAACTGATTACCCCAAATACTACACTAAATAACCCTAAATGAGATAAGCCCTAAGCTTCAAACATAAAAATTATTAACCGCTATTTTAAATAAGATCGAACATTTGAATGAGGCTTCCGTTAAACAAAACTAAGAATAAGTTGTGGAAATATACAGGTCTATTTTTAACTTATTGATTTACAAATAAAAAAAAAACTACATAGAAGATTTAATTAATCTAATTAAAAAAGTTCTCAAGTAGAATAAAAATAGTACTAATAAAATTATAAATAAGAATTTGGAGCTGATAAATCTATTTCTAGAAAAAGGAAAAGACATAGACAAAATATTTAATTCTTATATCAAAATAATAACTAGCAATTAATTTGTCTTTGAAAATAATTTCGATGAACTTTTAAAACATATTTTTAGCACTAAAAATAGATACTTAATTAAAGAAGGTATTGATACATTATTTCAACTAGTTATAAGCAACTACTCTAAAATAACTACTATTAATGTAGACAGTGCCCAAAAGTATAATATGAAAATCTAGAACAAAATTCAAGAAATAGAAAATAATGTTTAAAAGCTGTTTAATCATAAGGATTCAAATTCAAGTAAAAAATTAAGCAAAATTCAAAAAAGGCTGGCTCAAATCAAGCAAAAAATAATTTAACTTATTTTAATAATAGTATCATGTATTTAAAATTTATTTATTATAAAATGAAAGCAATAATATTAGTTGGTGGTTTTGGAACACGATTGTGACCCATGACGTTGCTAACCCCAAAGCCCTTAATCCCAGTGTGTGGAACTCCAATGATAGAGTGATAAATTCAACAGCTAATTTCCATTGGAGTCAAAAGAGTTATTCTTGCTCTTGGATTTTAAAAGGAAAAGATGGAACGTTTTGTACAGTATATTAGAACTTAATATAAAATTGAAATAGAGTGTAGTGTAGAGGAGTAGCCTATGGGAACAGCAGGAGCTATTAAACTAGCTGAGATATATTTAATGACTTAAAATGCAACCGAAAAGAACTTCTTTATAGTATTGAACTCAGATATTGTATGCAACTATCCTTTTTAAGAGCTCATTTAAACACACATCAAAAGAGATGCTTTAGCGACTATTATGTTAAAGAAAATAGACAAGGATTTTAGTAGATATGGAATTGTTATAACAGATAGTAATAATGGAATGATAAAATAGTTTGTTGAAAAGCCAGGCACTTTTATTGGTGATTAAATAAATGCCGGGGCTTATATATTAAGTAATAAAGTTCTAAACTTAATGAAGCACAAAGAATCATCTATTGAGCGAGAGGTCTTTCCTATATTAGTTAAATCTGGCAAAATGTTTTCTTGTTTATATTATGACTATTGGATTGACATAGGAACACCCCAAGATTTTATTTATTCAAATTGTTTGCTTTTGAAAAACTAAAAAAATCTAAAAATACCTCTAGGCTTCAATTTAATTAAAAATAACCAATAGGATGGATATTCTTTAATCCACCAAACAGCCCAAATCCATCCTAGTTCTTAAATCCAAGGAAACTCAGTCATATATCCTTTTGTTTGAATTGCAGAGAATTGTCAAATAATTTCATCGGTTATCTTCTTAGGAGCCTAAGTGCATTCAAATACAACTATATAAAACTCAATTGTAATGCAGAACTAAATTGTTAATCATAACTGTCCAGTTATCCATCATGATAAAGTAACAACTTATTATGACCAAAATTGAGTAGTAAATCTACAAACACTTTTGCAAAGAAATTAATTACTTTTAAAAGCATCATGATTTAATTGATATTTGTTTTATATTCTTTATAATGAGTTTGGAACTCAATGCCCAGGATTTTAAATGCATATGAGATATTGATCTCAAAATAGATACTCTAAAATAGCAAATAAGTGAAATATAAAACACAGTTGATCTTGAGTAGTCAATAAAGATACCTCCTAAACCAAAGATTAATTATAAGATAAATGAGAACAAATTCGATTATGAACAAATTCAAAAAGCTGAAAATGAATAGAAACAAAAATAAAAAATAGCATAATAAAAAGTAGCAAAAATTTCAATTGATGAAAAGTGGAAAATTGCCAACATGGACCCACCCAACATGAGCATATATAATGATACTAAATAGAATATGAGCATACCTGATCTAAATATGCATAAATAACTAGATGATATAGAATAATAAATCTGTGAAGTTGTAAATGAAATCCTGTATAAGGATATTACTACAGATATTATTGAGAAATATATTTTTAAGTTTTAATTATAAATGATTGATTTTTTTCTAGTAATTAATAAGCTTGGTTAAACAAGGGTGAGTCAATATTACAATAATTTATCTATGAAAGATAAGAGAGTATTGGAAGCAGAACTTGTTTGAAAATGTATGAGCAGATCAGAATCACAGTCATTTGTATTTATTCATCAAGGTTATAAGGTAGTATATAGAAGATATGTTTCTTTGTTTTTCATAATAGGAGTCTCACAAGATGACGAAGTAAAATAATAAGAATGTTCATGAGTATTTTAGCTTTATTCATTTAATAGTAGAGACTTTAAACTAATATTTTGATAAAGTTTGCGAGCTGGATATAATACTGAATTTAGAGAAAACTCATTATGCCTTGCAAGAGATGATGTAAAATGGATAGATTTTAGAAACTAATAAGGACGTAATAATAAACATGTTAAGAGATTTCGATCTTCGTAAAGATGATAATTTATAATAATTTAAATCAATTATTGTAATTAAAGTAATAGCCAAAGCTATTAATATTAATAAAGTTTAATGTTTTTAAAGTTAAATTTATAAATGGTAAAGTTAAATCTAATAACAAGAACCAATCAGGACTATGAAAGAGATACTAAATAAGACTTATTTAAAGTTCATAGAATAATAAATGACTAAAATGATTCCATGGGATAAGCACTAGAGTATTAGTGAGCTTTAAATGCTGCCAAAATGTAAAAGATATTCGCTTAACCTTATTTATATACTCTTTAGGACCATACTGATGGAATTTCAACCATGTGCAAAGTAAGAGAGAACGTTTCAAAGATGGCTTCTGGGTCTTTTAATGGAGAGGTAATTGTCTGGGATTTAGTCAAAAGAACCTCTATTTATAAAATCGATGCTTTCAGGAATCAAACTAAAGAAATTTCTTGCCATAATAATCTAAATTTTTTTCTAGCTGCAGGAGATAACAATATGGTTAAGCTATACAATAACAATGAAGTAGATAATGCTTATTTAAACAACATGGTTATAGAGCCATAATAAACATTTACTACTTGTGAATCATTAAATACAATATCACTAAATTATGACTGCTCTTAGTTTTCAGCTGGAGGAGAGAATCTTTAAATCTGGGACATCTAAAAATCTATAAGACTCAACTAACTTAATTGGGGTTGTGACACAATAATAAGAACCCGATTTAATCCTGTTGAAAAAGACTTAGTTTTATGTACAGCCATGGACAGAGGAATTTACATCTATGATCATTGATTATAAAGCAGCTTGATAAAAACATTTTTGGTTAACAAGAGTTCTTGTGTGGAATGGAGTCCTTATGAGCCATATCATTTTTTAGCAGGCAATGAAGATGGTAATGTATATTAATTTGATATGAGAAAAATGGATCAAGCCCTGAAAATACATAAAGGACACATTGGGGCAGTTCTTTCTTTAGATTATTCTCCAACAGGATAATAGTTTGTTTCTGGGTCATATGACAAGACCTTATGACTTTTTAATATCAATGAAGGCAAATCCTACCAAAGTTATCATACTAAGAGAATGTAGAAGGTTTTCTCTGTATTATGGTCCATGGACAATGGCTATGTATTCTCCGGTTCTGATGAGACCAACATTAGAGCTTGGAAAGCTTAAGCAAATGAGAAAATTGGTCATATTTCAAAAAGAGAAAAACAAGAGACTTTATATAGAGATAAATTGGTCAATAAGTTCAAATATACAAACGATATTAAGAGAATAACAAAGCCTCATTTGCCAAAGTATCTTCTTACAGCCAAAAGGCAGCAACACATTTAAAGAGAGAAATCATAAAAGAAAGTAGAAAATATGAAATATAATAATGACACAGATTTTGAAATACCTCAACCAGAAACAAAGAGAAAAGTTGTCAAAACAGAAGAATAATTACATAATTTTTATTATAGTTTTGGATTAAAAGAAACAGCAAATGAGTCAAAGTAACATTCATTTTCTGCTATCTTGAAGTATCCATTTTCACCCCACTTTTCTGACCAAGAATTCTAGGCAATCCAATAGTTAGTCTCATCTTCTATTCCCCAGCCAATTATCTTTACAGCATGCCCTCCGAGTATCTTGTCACTCTCTCTTTTATATATTCCTGACTTATAGAACATAAAGTCTTCATAAACAATAAACCCGGTCTATACAGGCCCATTTTTTATAATCTCCTCCTTAATAACGTCAGGATTAGTCATAATGTTAATTGAGAAGAAATCAGCTCTGTATGCCTTACAGCTCCAATCTGTTAAGAAACAGAATTTTGATGGCTTTCCAGTATCGCCAGAAATATAAGGTCCATAGCATGCCTCTTCCACAGCACCAAAAGCAGCATAGTATAAAAAAGGTATAGTCAAAAAGCCACCATTGCATCCTTGATCAATAAAGTCACAATCAACAAGTAACTAAGGAGACAAAACAACCTTAGTCTTTCCCTAAGATTGTATACAAATTCTATCTGAGAAAAACTCTGAAGCTGAATGTGCCCAACATGATCCACATTTCTTTTAATCTCAAATAGGCAAGACACATTCGGGCATCTATAATCTCCAATCAAAACTCTCTGGTAAATCAGCTACAGATCCTAGCCTATTTTAAAACATTGTCAGCATAGTATCTTTATAGAACTCTTCATGTAGACCGAGATAATGTTATTTTATTTCCTCTTCAGATTTGCCTTACAAAAAGCTATAATTTTCTTTCTAAAACTGAGTAAAAAATTTCATTAGTAAAAATGTTATAATAATCATTATAAAATTTTATATTATTAGTTACAATGATCACCTTGCTATTACTGACTCTATTAAGGAACTATCTTAATCATATCATCGATTCTCAAAATGGCAATTGCAGCTTCAGTGGCAAATTTAATTGACTTCATCTTACTCATTAGTGGCTCTAAAACTCCAGCTTCTAAATTGTTTCTCACTGTACCTTTATCTAAGTCAAGACCAGAGTATTTTAAGTTCTTATATTTATCTTCATTTTTTTCTTAAGCTGTTGAGTGCAAGACAATTAGCTTAGCTAATAACTCTGTGGCATCAAGAGCTGCATTTAAAGCAAGTTGTTTAGGAATTATTTACAAGGCCTCAGCAAACTCTGCAATTACAGTAAGATCTTTGCTAATAGACTTATGAGCCAATTAGTCCAAATATACAGCAACAGCAGTCTCTACTGCTCCTCCTCCCACGACCATTTTTTTATGCTCCAAAGTTCTTTTCAATACACAAAGAACATCATGTAATGATCTTTCGACTTCGTCTAAGAAATACTCATTTGGTCCTCTAAGAATTAATGTGCATATTTGGTCTTTAAGACTTGATGAGTTTTTTACATAAATATAATCTATGTCCCCAAGATTTTCTTCGTAAACTGCCTCAGCTTTGCCTAAAAACTCCTCTTAAAAGCTCTCAGTTCCATCATTGTTAGCAAAGGTTTTGATTATTGTAGCGCCAGTGGCTTTAGCTAGTTTTTTCATCTCTGCCTAATCAATTCTTCTTAAACCCATGATTCCATGATGGACCAAGAATTTAGAAGCTATATCATCCATGCCTTGAGTAGTAAATATTACGTTGGCTCCAGCCTTTACTATAAGCTCAAGTCTCTATATTAAAATCTCTTATTCTTTTTGTCTTATTTTTTCTAAATTTTTTGGATCAGAGACCAGAACAGAAATTCCCATTGCCAATCAGAATTTACTCAAGTTAACATCCAGGCACGCAATTCTTGGGTTGTCAACTCTTATTGGCATTTGCTCAGCCACTCTTGACATTCTAAAGACAAGTCCATTGAAGAATTAGCTATCAAGAATACTTCTTCCGTGACTCTTAACTAGATTTATGTTCTTAATAGGATACGAGTCATTTGATGTTCATACAGCTAAAATTGCTTGAACACAAATCTCGCTGAATATTTTACTTTCACTTGAAACAAGCTTGGAACTCATTGAAGTATTAGAAATCTAAAGCAAAAGTTCTTTATCTTGTGGAGATATATCTAAGGCCAAGTTTTCTTTAATATATTACACAGCTTACTTGCAGGCTGTCTTATAGCCATTGATGATAGAAGAGGGGTGAATTTACTTCTTAAGCATCTCCTAGGCTCAGCTTAGTAATTCAGAAGCAAAAATAACAACTGAGGTTGTTCCGTCACCAACTTCCTAGTCTTGTAACTAAGAGAGCTAGACCATAAGCTTAGCACTTGGATGCTCTACATCGAGTTGCTTGAGGATTGTAGCACCATCATTAGTTATTGTCACATCACCGACCTCGTCAACAATCATTTTATCGAGTCCTTTTGGTCCTAAAGAGGTTTTAAGAATTTGGGCCAAAGCCTTGACTGCAATAATGTTAGCCATTCTAACATCCTTGCCCTGGGATCATATTCCATCTATATCTATTCCAGTTGACATGTTATTTATAAAATATATATTATATAATTAATTAATACTCGATGCTTTCTTTTATATAGCCAACTACTTACATTTTGTTTTTAAAGTCTTTGATTTTATCTTGAATGAATTTTATTTGATAATTTACATTTACAGTCAGCTACAGATTTTGTTTGAATACTTTGTCTAAGTTATCAAGTCTTTGATCAAGAGAAGAATTTTAGTTATTATTTTATTTTATTGTCGTGGATTATGATTATGATTCTGCTTTTGATTATTCAGTTACATTTTAATTTATGTTTGGCCTTTATATTATTTTCTTTTCAATTATTTTTTCGTTAATGTTATTAAAAGGTTTACTATATGTTGCATCATTTGCTCATTAATCTTATATAATATTTTGAGGCAAATTAATCTACATTTTTGGCTTTTCTGAAATCATTTCTTTAATATTACTATTATTATTTGGTTATAAATATAAGTTGCTTTTAACGATCTATTAAGCTTTAAAATTAGGCTATGAAACATCTCTATTTGGTTACATTTCAATTTTTTTATTTAACTCAAATTTAGGTATTTTTAACTCAGGTTATTTGATTTATTATACAGATTGTAAATCGTTTTAATTTATATTTCTACTTCTCATTTGCAATCCTTACATAAAATCAATATTTTATTTGATATTATTCTTAATTGGACTTGACTAATTTTTGTCTGATTTTTTAACCTCTTCAATTTTCTTAATCTAGTTCTAATTGCATTGATGATTTAAAGTAGTTTCCTTGATACCCATGTTCTTTAATAAACTATGATTCATGTTGGTAATACTCACTGGATTGTTTGTAATTTCACTAGTCTCTTCTATTACGCTTAAATTAGCTTAAAACTTGTCCTAAACTTATCTCTAGTCTTAGTAAGCTTTGTTTTAATGAAGCTACTATATTTATGGCTAGAACTACATTTTGTTAATGTCTTATACCAAAGTATTGAGTCCTAGACTTTAATTGTTCTATTTTATATTTGTTTTAGCAAAGTTGTTTAGACCTTCATTGAGGGAGTATTCTGGAGTATTTTATTCATCTTAGCTTTAAAACAAATGCATTATTAAATTAAACTCTATAAAATATAATAAATATAATGGAAAGCTGGATTCCTTGAATTTTCTTGCTTGGAACATTTTTATCTGCAATTGGCTGTCTTGAAAGAGCAGACTATAATTTCCCTGTTTTTCTTTTTGGTTACATAGCTTGGGTTTACATGAGTGTAATATAAAAAGAACCAAAAAATAATTGTTACTCTTTTGTTTAGCTTCTCAATCTTTGTTGATATTTTTTGGCTTATAATAATAGCTTGGAAAACATGGTTTCATCCAGCATATGAGAAACAAGTGCCTTGGGAACACGGTATACACATGACCATTACTTTTATTGTATGGATTAATTTCATACTCAAAATAGTCTCTATTATTTTATCGTTTTTTTTCGATCCGAAAATCAAATAAACTTTCCTCTAGGCTTATACAGAGACTATTTCGAAAATTCAAAAAACAAGAGCTTATTAAATAATATTAAACTATTAAATAGTTTGAGTGAAATAGTTCTCTATTTTGTAGCAGCTTTCCTCTAGCAAATTCAGCAAAGCATTGTTGGATTGTTCTCTTTCCTTTATCTCCTAAAATATTTGTTTTTCTAAGTCAATGTTTATTTACTCTATCATGTCTCAAAGCTTCTCGTTTGTTTCTGCTCATACTTTTGAGTTGATTCTTATTTCCTCCTCGATTCTCTCTAGTTGGTCTTCAAAATTATCTTAGATTTTTGATAGTTCTTTTTTTCTATCATTTTCCTCTTCAATTAGCTCCTATGAAAATGAGTTAAGTTTTGTCTATATATTATTGTTGACTTTTTGAAGCTCTTCTTAGAACTATTTTTCTTATTTATTAAGAGTCTGTTGGCAAGCCTATATTTTCTACTCACTCTATGTCCTAAACTCGTTTATAATGCTGTGGTTTTATTACTTAATATCATTCATAAATTGTCCAAAATCTTCTTTTATCTTCTCAATTTAATCTTCATGCTATGTAGTTGTGCTTTAAAACTAACTAGATGATTATTATATTTGTTTGGCTAAATTTTCTGTCTGTTATTCAAGCTGGATTATCTAGGCTTGTTAGCTATAGTCAACAAAAGACTCTTAAATTTCTTTCAAGTGTTTTTCATAAGAGCTTTGAATCTTTTTCTGATTCTTCATCTGGTTATTTGTTAGAATCTCAAATCTTCTCTTGAGCTCTTTTAATTGCTAATCCTCGACAACCTCTTCATTGTTTTCTTTGTTAAACTAATTTGATCTGCTTCTTTATTCGTTATGCATTATAGAATATATAAATTAGTAATAGATATAAATTATAATAAATTAATTCTAAAAGGGCTTAATATTGAATTGTTTGAAAACCTCAAGATAAACTAGAAGAGAGAAATTCAATAAAAATATGATTAGGAAAAATTATCCTTAATGCATTATAGATTTATTACTTAAAATTTCAGATTTTCACAACAAACACTACCTAAACTATAAAAATAAGTTTAATATGATTAAAAAATAATTAAATGACCTAAATTTTGTTTACCAACATTATCAACAACTGTAAATAAATAACAAATAATCTTCATGTTATAAATACTTTTATTAGAACTTAAATCTATTCATTAACTATTTATTGATTCCAATTATTCATAATTTTGTTTAATTTAGAAGTTGATAATCTTTATCATTATTACTATAAACTATATAATAATACCAAATCAAATAAATACAAGGATATTATAAATTAAATAGAAACTATATTATTAATTTGCTTTAAATTCGAGAATTTAGGGAATAAATAAATAAAAATTTACTTGGGTAAATATTATTTTTAATTTAAAGTATATAATTAAAAATTTTATATTATTATCATTATTTTAGATTACATTTTAATGAATTAATTATAGGAATCAGGTTCTTATTAATTTATCTAATTTCCAGAATTCTAATTAAGTTATAATATGCGCCTGGATGAAATAGTTGTGGTCTTAAAGAATAACAACAATATTAGTTAGGAGTACTTGAAGCTTGACATTATATTGTGAGATAAACTAATCTCTATTTTGTTTGTAAATTTTGTTTAGCAAATAGAATGACATTTAATTAACCAAAATATGCTTTAAGAAGTAAATGATAATTAATAAACCTAAAATAAATTTGAGAACTTTTTAAAATCCTTTATTAATTTTGAAGAAACAAACTGAGGACAACTTTTATTAAATTGCATTTCCTAAACCATTATCCTCTATCTTAGTCTTATTAGACTTCTTTTTTTTCTATATAAAAATGACTAGATTAATATTTAGTAATAAGATTTTGAAAACCAAGCCAAACCATTACAAAAATTATCAATAAATATCTTCAAAAACTTAGGAATTAATACAGTATAGAAAATCTATTATTCGATACTGTAATCAAATATTTATTATACATTTCTGTCTTAAAATTTTATTGATTTTTGTTGCAGCGTATTTTCTAGTATTTACTGAAACAAGTTTAACTAATTTTCTAAATTTATTTAATAAAACATAAGAATAAAATGTAAAGATAAAAATGTTAAAATATATAAAAAATAAGATCTAGGCTATCTCTCATTACCACCCTACTCTTTTAATTATGGTTATATTATATTTAATAAGCTCTTTAATTAAAATAATATAACTGAAAATAAATAAGCGATTCTAAAACCTAATTGTTTACAAAGAACATAAAAGGATAATATTGATTTAATGCAAGCTAGCTATTTTTAAAACTATGATAGGAATAATGGTTAATAGGATCCTGATTTATAATTATAAAGCATTCAAAAACAAAAAATAAATTAAACCCAAATGAGTAATTAATAATCTATACAGATAATTAGCAATCACTTAACAAAAGCAAATATTATAATTAATAATAGCAACAAATAAAATTCAAGCAATAAAATCCATAACTAAATAAATTATGACAATATTAGTAAGTAAAAAATTCATAAGAAAAAACAAGACTTTAAAATAGTAAAATAATAACAAATAAAAAAACTAAGGTATAAAAAATTTTTAACTGATTCTTTTAACACTCTTAATAGAAATTACAATTTATAAAAAAAATTCTAATAAAATTAAATTGACATTAATAATTAATAAAAATCAATTACAATTTGAGATTCTTAATTTTAATATATAAATCAAAAAGATAATCTATAAAATTATAAAAATCTAACTCAGTCTACAAAAATCAAAAATACTCTTACCCCGATATAATAAGTTTAACAGGTAGAAACAATAGACTTAGCTTTTTCAAATATTATATAATCATAAGTACTTCCTTAAAGTAATAATTTTTAGCACTAATAACTTTCCTCAAATGAAATAATTGAATAAAAAATAATTCAAAATCAAAACTAATTTGAATACAGCTTATAAAGTTCAAATATAAATAAAGAAACACATTCTGTACAAACTAATGACAACAATACCTCATCAAAAAACGTTAGCAGCTAAAAAATTTATTAAAGCGTACTTCAAAAATTGAATTTTACATGTCCATATTAATAAATTTAAAAATTATAAAAATTATTCTAGAAATTTCTATATAATAAATTATAGCCACATTTATTATATATATTAATTTATT
>ERZ724506.414-NODE-414-length-14928-cov-12.435487_pt1 | contig 14928 bp, 9 predicted proteins | sample MGYA00376039_ERZ724506 | MGnify/ENA primary metagenome ERZ724506 (study PRJEB28724, sample SAMN07190887) | wastewater metagenome | isolation source: effluent of sewage treatment plant in Hong Hong | place: USA: Christiansburg, Virginia | collected 2016-03-01 ... | reverse complement strand
AATAAATCAAGTAGCTGAATATTTTAGTTATAATAATTAAACAATGATATTTCAAATAAATATTTGATAAGTTCTAATGAATATTATTACTTAATCTTTAGCGAATATACCTTGAAATATCTAGCAATAATAGACTAAATAATAACTGATTTGATAAACAAAATATAAATCATAATAAAACTATTAGAGTTTTTTTAAAGTCTTTTAAAAAAATAAAAAAATTATAAAAGTTATAAATGCCAAAGAAAAGAAGAAATAATGGAAGATATCAAACTAATGGAGGTTACAGCGGAATTGTTGTCTGCTCAAACTGCGGTAGAGCCGTTCCAAAAGACAAGTGCATCAAAAGATTCCAAATCAAAGATGTTGTTGAGGCCACTGCTCATGAGGATATTACTATGAATCTTCACTATGAACAACTTTAGATTCCTAAGACCTATCTTAAGAATGCTTATTGTGTATCTTGTGCCTGTCACGCCAGAATAGTCAAAGTCAGATCTGCCGAAGACAGAAAGGTTAGACATACTAAATAAATGAAAGATGTTCAAGGAAACGTTCTTGGAGAATAAAAGAATGTTGAAGTTACAGCCTAATAAGAATAATAGTTTAAAATGTATATTGTTTATAAATTCTATAAAATATTTTGCTTTAATTTATTTAAGCTTTATGTAGCAGTAAACTATAATTGCATTACTTATATATGTAGTTTTTCATGATTTAGATTTATCTGATATTGAAGCTGGTTAATTTGTTTTTAATTTAGTCTAATACTATACATTTATTCAATGTTCTAAATGCTTAAATTTTATTTATTTTATATTTCAATTTAAATAAGCTAAATAAAGGCCTTATACTCTTTTTAGTTTTTAATATATTTTATTAAAAGATATTGTCCTTATGTAATTTCTTTTTCTTTAAATTTGATTTAATCATTTAGTAAAAAAAGGTCAAAAAAGTTCTTATATTTTTTTGACTTATTAATATTTAATTTTAACATTTAATAACTATTTTAATTCTATTATAGTATATAGCCTTTATCATCTAAGATCATCATAGCATATTAATTCTCTTAGCCTTAGTTTAGGCCTAAAATTCTATTAAGATTTTATTCATATAAAATAGTTCAATTAAACATTTAAATAATCAATATAAAAATAAATTTAAATAATTTTATTATAGTTTAATAGCTTTATATTCAACTTGTTGGACTAGTCCTTACTCCCACACCCCTTAAGCCTATACACCTATCTTATACATAAGCTTTCCATGCCCACTCTAAACATTCTCTTTAAACTCGCCTTCATAAACATCTCCTGAAACCCAAGTATATTTCCCATTTCCATTTATTTAGTTATTCAGAAACTCTCCCTCATAAGTATCACCACTTTTAAAGATCATTTTTCCTTATCCATTTTTTTGATTCTCAGAGAAATGTCCTTCATATCAGGATCCATCGGGACTAGTTAATACTCCAAAGCCTTCCATTTTTCCATTTTTAAAAGTTCCTTTATAGACCTATCCTGATGACATTAAAAGCTTGCCTTCACCTTCAAAAAGGTTATTTTTAAACTAGCCTTCGTAAAGTCTGTTTTTTGTTAAAGCGTGCATAATAAAGCCACTAAACATTTGATCAAGCTTAAACATCCCTTTATATACTAAATTTTCTCCAAAATATAAATATCCTTCCCCTTGTTTAAGTCCATCAAACATATCACCTATAAAGTATTGTTTATTTTAATATTTTACTATGGAAACACCTTTGGCAGAAGGTTTGGCTCTAACAGAAAAACCCTCAATTAAAATTGTTTATATTTGTTCAGAAAAGTATTCAACTTTGTTAATTTTTTTCTTGTTAAAATATTGCTATATGAGACCTGTTTTTTTAGTTTTAAAATCCTCAAAAGATGATTCAAACTTTTAAAATATTTCCAATACAATTGTTTCTACCTCCATATTATAATAGTTATAAAATTATATATTTAAATAAAAATAAGTAAAAACTATTTTATAATTATTATTAGTTTTATTTTCGTTTAAAAAATCTAAAGCTTTAAGATAACTTAATTAATAGTATTTATCAATAAATTTTATTTATAGATATATACTCATTTTGTTTCCACACAAAAATGAAATTAATTAACTTGTAATTTTTATTCTCTTTCAAATTAATTTTACAATTAAGTTTTAAATCGTTGTTTAGAAATAATATAATCTATATATCATAATTTAGGCTTCTCTTTAATAATATACCTTATTAATTAATATTACTTTCAAGAATTATAAATGAAGTTTTTTTTAATAACTAAAAGTTGAGTGGAGTATCATGAAATAAAAACATCAGATAATAGTTCAATAACTTATTAGATTTGATAATATATAGTCTAACAAAAAGAAATCAATTAAGGATAGAAATTATTGTTTTACTTAGATGGAAATCAAATTAACTAAAATAGCAAATTGTTGGTTTAAAATATAGAAGATAAAGTGATTATAGTATGACTAATGAAGATTAAAAATAACAAAAAGATTAAAAAAATTATTTTAAACATAAACAATTGCTATATAAACAATAAATAAGATTAAGAAGAGTAAATAGAAACTGAGTAGGATTCTAGTTCAAGCGAGGACTAATAAAAAAAATAGTCTAATCAATATAGATAAAAGTAATAACAGAACAAAAACCAATAAGGAGATATATTAGAGAAGTAGACTGAAAATCTTTAAGCTGAAAAATAGTAACAATATCAATGGTAACAAATTAATATAGAAGATTACTAACCAAAAGAGCTATAAGAAATGTTATCCAAAAGAGTCATTTAAATATAATTTAAGAATGAGGACTAGCCTAATCAAGCTTTTGTATAATATTTAGTTAATGATCAAATTTTTTATATACAGAGTTAACAAATACTTAATAGAAACACCAAAGATATCATAAAAATATTTTTATGAAAATAAATACAGTAAAATCTTTTATCACCAACAGAATAAAAAGAACTAGCTATTTATAAATAAATCAATTTTTATTTCTCTGATAAAAATTATTTAAATGATAATTATATTTAAAGTTGTATTAAATAAGATGGTAAAGGAGAATTTGATATAGAGTAATTTTTGGATTTTAATAGAGTAAAAAAGTTCAACATTAATTAATAATAACTAGAATAGATAATGCTTAAATTCAAAGACAATATTGATTGCAATTATTATTTTAGTTCACTAAGAAAGATATAAAAGAAAAATAAATTTTAATAAATTATTGAATTAAATTATTTTATTTTGCTTTAAATCATAGTAACTAACTTAAGTTAAAATCTACCTCTATTTCTGACTTTATTCATATTTTAAATAGAACTAAGCTTTTGTGTTAAAAAACTCTTTGTCTAAAATTTGATTAACATTTAAATTGAATTTCTATATTAATACATTGATTGTTCTTTAAGTATTAAAATTATTTTTTTTTATTTGTAATTTCAAAAATAATTTATTAGTAAATTCTAAATAAATTGAATATAGATTATCATATCATTTTAGTATTTAAATATAGTCTTAGTTATTACATTTAAAAATTATGTTAGTTTTATTTGATTCAATTTTAATTAAATTCATTAAAACATCTTCTCTTCAGCTTTATTAATACTTATATTAATTTATAAATATATTTAAAAGCCCTTTTTTTAATTACTACTCAATTTCTTTAATATCTAAATTAAACATAACTATTATAAACGTTTTAATGGAAAATATATTAAATTATAGTAATTATGATTTGAATAAAGATAATGTTAAGTTAATTCATTAATTAGATGATGGTATAAATCTATTCCAAGACATTAAAATTCTAAAACAAAAAGAGTTGTTTTGAGATTGAGTATAATTTAACTTAAGTCCAATTAAAGAAAATGATAATAACAAAGAAAATTAATAAAGCCTTATATTAAAATAGAAATACTAAGCAATAGATGATTAACAAATTATTTTCTAATTTCCTTGATAGATTTAAATGATGCTAAAGATTTTAAATCAAATAATAATGAAGAAGGTTTATAACTATATAATACTTAAATAGAACAATGATTTCTATTAGAGAATAATTTAAGAAGGTTGTAAAAAACTTAAAATGTAAAAAGAATAAGATTTTTTTATTTGGCTTTAAGTCTTTGTAAATAATATAAATTTTTAAATAATTTAGAAAAAAGATAGGATTTAATTTTTATTAGATAAGAATTTAATTTTATTAGATTTTTAAGTCTTAGAAAATATTTTAAAAATAAAATAAATATTTCCCTCGTTTTTAAAAGAAGACATTTATGCTATATCTTTCTATATATAATATGAGGATTAAATTATTTTTAATTGCTATGATTTGGTTGATAAAAAACTATATATTTTATTTAAATTTAATCTTAAGTCTTAAATAAGATCTTTATTTGTTAACCAAGAATTTGATTTGATGATTATCTTTACAGAAGATTAATAATATATTTATAAACTAAACCTAAAAGAAAACATATTAAATATATAACTGTAATTAACTAATAGAATTATTAAGAGCAAACAATAATCAAATCCAAAGAAAAATAAATAATATTTATGTTAAGATTTAAAAAACTCTAATGTTTAATTATAACATATAGATTTGCTTAATATTTCAGTCGATTACCAGTTCACTAAATATGATTAAACATTTATTTTTTAAGAGAAAGTTATTTAGTTCGAGGATTTTATACACAGTTCCTAATTAAGTTAATAAATTATATATTACAAAGAAATATTTTTCAAACAATAAGACTAACTAATTATAAACTTTATTAAGTTAAATAAAACTGAAAATAGTTTATATAACCTTAGCATTGATGAAAATAATTAACTGTCAGAAAATATTTTCTTTAAGCATGACAACTAGATTTAAAAATTTTTACTTAATTTAGCTGAAAATTTAATATCCTTTATAGATACGAATAAAATATTATATTTATTTTCAATAAAGTAAAATTAAGTTATATAGAAATAAATTTTAGATCCTAGATTAAACAATATAATATTTCATTAAACTTTAAATATATCCGAGCATTTGATAGTCGACGAAGAAAATATATTTATGCTTAATATTATTGAAGATAAAAATAAATTATATTACATTAATTAATATTCTTAATTAATTATACAAGAATTTCCTCAAATAAAAAATCTCAAAATATTAAAGATTTAAAAACAAGAATAATATTTGATTTTTTTCCTTAATGATTTAAATATTTTAGTATTTGATAATTTAAGAGAATATTTTATTTTTAGTTTTAGTATACAAAGTATATATAATAATAATAACACTAAGCTTATAATAAATTAAAACAACATAATAATAAGTATCAAAAAAGAGGGCTTAGAATATTCAAAAATTTATAAATAAATCAATTGAAAAAATATTAGCTTTTTGTATTTAGTTTTCTGACTCCAGCCCAGTCACTTGGACTAAAATATTAATTGTTTTAAATATAGTTAATTATATTCTAATATATACTATCATCTAATAGCAAATAAAAGTTTTCATTTATAAAATCCTAATTTAAAAATCTACTCCAGTATCCTTTTTAATATATATCATAAAACTATAACCATTGTTAGTAGAATAACTGCCCGTCTTTTGTGTATTTCTTTCAGCTTTCTTAAATTATCGATAAATTCCAAAGTAAATCAATATCATTATTAATTAAAGAATTTATGCTTCTTTATTGAATGAAAGACTAAAATCATTTAATAGGAGTAACGTTAAGCTTAGTATCTAGATCCATATCAAAAGTATATAATTAAGTTGGTATTTTTGAACCCTTTAATAAAACCTTATCAACGATTCGAAATTATTACTTTATATTGTCTCTTAATAGATCATAAATTTATTCACTAAAAATAATTTTTTTCTGATAAAATTTACAAATACTGGCTATTCAACTAGCCATATTGACATTTGGAGATAAATAAGATGCATCCACTTTATATTTTGATCCTATAGTTCCTTCTATTGCCCAACCATAATGCAAACCTATCATTGTTTTTTACTCATTTACTAAATAAACTTTATTAGTATTTGTTTTCAGTTAAAATAATATTTATATGCAAGAGTATATGGCTCTCTCAAATATAATATGTTTATTTTATTATTGTTTTTAGATCTTCCATAATATCAAGAACGCTTCTCCTAAATTACGATTAATATTGCCATCAAATTAGTTTATTTTTTAATGCACTATTTGACTAATAATGTTTATATAAGTAAAAAACTTCTATTAGTATTAAGTTATTTTGTCATTAAAATCATCAAGCAAAATAAAGCAGAAAATTCCGTGTATTTTCTCACCTTAAATTAATGGCTATAAAGTATTGTTAATTAGGTTTTAAGATATTAGATTCTCTCCTGCTAAGCCTATACCTGTCTTTAGCAGATTTAAACATAAGCATAGAATTTTTTAAATCTATTTTATTTCATCTAAATTAATTTCATTATCTAATAAAGCCACTTGTCTTTTAAGAAAAGATCATTTTATTTTTAAAGGATTTTTTTTAAGTTTTTTTACTAAGTTTATCATCTTTGAAAAATACTATCCATACAAAGTTAAAAAATCAAATCTGAAAATAAATGAAAATACAATGTATATGAGCATGATTAGTAAAGTTCTAAACATGTTCATTTTGGAATCATTAGTAAGATAACCTCATCTTTAAACCAAGGCTTAAACATTTATAGTTTTATCTTAAGATTCATAAAAATAAGATCTGACTTCATAGACTCTGTATTAGGTTTGAGCCTTCTCTATGTCTACATAACTTTAAATCAATTAAAACTATTAGTTATTAACTTAATACAAGTATAGATAAATCAATTAATATGTTTAATTTTTTTGTAAATTTTCTAAATACTACTACCATACTTTATCCTGTATATTTTTTAACTATTCATTATTATAAACAAATAATATGTATCTCAGTCCTGTATCTTCTATCTTCATATCAGTATAGTAGTAAGACGCTCTAAATACAGGCACTATAATTACTATCATTAATGTTACTAAAACTAGCATCAATTGAAACTACTCTAGTACTTAGTCGGCTATATTTTCCATGTTATCATCTACAACAATTCTCTTTACCTCTTTAGTTTAATAATAAATTTTTTACAAAGAATTTCGAGCTGGCTTTTCTAGTTCATTTTTTTTAAGTGTATTTATTTTATCTTATTTTCTATACTCTTAATATCATCAAAAAATAGTCTATTTTTGACCTTAGTTATTTAGTAATGACATAAGTAAAGCTTTTATTTGTTCTTCCATTAGAGCAAATAAAAATATACATCAAGCTCCTCTAGCCAACAAGCCATAAATATTTGCAGTGACTTTAGAATTAAAAAACTCATACAAAAAACTATAAGTAATTATAATTGATATCACCCCAACTATATCGAATAGAAAAAGCAAAGATCTTTTGTAATTTTTAACATATATAAATCATAAGATAATATCAATCATAAAAAACACTATACAAGCTGTTGAGATAATATCAAATATAAAATCGAATTTCGGTTAAGAGTATATCTACTTAACGTCCTAGCAAATTAGGCTCCACAGTGTTAATAAAAAATATATAAACCTAAGAAATTTGTTTCTTCTACATTTTAAATAGAAATTTGGCTAAGCTATTTATATGTACTCAATTCACATAATAACTTCAAAATAGTTAATTATTAATTTAAAGTTCTCAAATAATACTTTTTAAATCAATCAAATTTAAATTATTTATATTATTTTTGTTTGTCCTGAATTTACTTTGATAACCAATCAAGAGCTTCAGTTAAACCAAACCCACTGTGTGCAGATGTAGACTAACAATGCCAGGCTCTGTTCTTAATACTTGGCAACTCAAGTCCTTAAACTATTTCATCTAGAGTAAGATCCTTACAATCTGACTTGTTTGCCATTACCAATAATAAAGCATCCTTGAGCTCCTCTTCTTATAGCATCTTCTATAACACATCTTTAGCAGTGTTGAATCAGTTTCTATCACTTGAGTCTACAACATATATCAGAGCATCTGCATTCTAGTAATAATGTTTCCACATTGCCCTTATAGAGTCTTGACCGCCCACGTCCCAAACTGTAAATTTAATATTTTTATACTCAACTGTCTCAACATTGAAACCAATAGTAGGTATTGAGGACACAACCTCTCCTATTTTCAGTTTAAATAGAATTGTTGTCTTTCCCGCTCCATCAAGTCCCAGCATAAGAATTCAAGCTTCTTTTTTGTCGAACAATCTGGAGAGCAATTTTTGGAAAATGTTCCCCATTATAAATAGAAAAAATTAAAATAGAAAAAACAATAACATGTAAATGAAATATGTTTAGATTTTTTTCTTGATTTTATCTGTCATCCATTGAAGACCCTCAACCAAACCCTATCCAGAAATAGCTGAAGTTCCTTAACAGTGCCAAACTCTTCCTCAAAGACTTGGAAGGTCCAATCCATTAACAACATCCTAAACTGTCAACACTGCTATATCTTGTTTATTAGCCAGAACCAATAAAACAGCATCTTTTAGTTCCTCTTCAGCAAGCATTCTGTGGAGTTCGTTTTTGGCTATATGAAGTCTGTCTTTGTCCTAAGAGTCTACAACGTAGATTAGAGCATCGCTGTTTATATAATAGTGTTTCCACATAGGTCTTAATATATCTTGACCGCCCACGTCCCACATGTTGAACTTAATATTCTAAAACTGAATACATTCCACGTTGAAGCCTACTGTTGGTTCTTAGCTTTTGGTCTCTCCAAGCTTAAGTTTATAAAGAATTGTACTTTTGCCTGCGGCATCTAATCCTAGTAGCAAAATCTTAGCCTCTTTTTGTCCAAGCAGGCTTTGAAAGGCTCTCTGAAAGAAATTTCCCATTTATAAATTGAAAAATTATTTCTAATTATGTTATTAGAAAAATTAGTTTTATTATTTTATTTTTAGCAAATTTTGATGAAAATCAAAAACTGAATTTGTTTATATTTATATTAAGTTTAAAATAATAATAAATATAACTAAAAACTCTTCAAAAAATGCATCATCCGGGACTCGAACCCGGTTCAACTGATTGGAAGTCAGTTATCATGCCCTTAGACCAATGATGCTTCATAATAATTAAATAATAATAAATATGAAGAGAGCTAATAATTAATACATTATCAAAGAAGGTTTTTGTTTATGAAAATTGATTCTACTACATTCTCTATAATTTTGAATAATTGCTTTAGAAATACAAATTTTATTGAATTTAATAAAAACGATACCAGAGGGATTCGAACCCTCGCGGACAAGTCCAATAGCTTAGCAGGCTACCACCTTAACCACTCGGCCATAGTATCTATCAGACATATTTTTCAACCAGTTATTTAATCTGCTTAAACAGCTATTTATTATTTTTATTTTTATTAATTACTTGTTATTTTAATAATGTTATAAGCACAAAGCTACATGACCATGGGTGCAATGGAGTAGAAGGGCTCTGAGGCTAGACTAAACTCTTTCTTTGGAGCATACTCTTTGGCTGATATAGTAAAGACTACTTTGGGTCCAAAAGGAATGGATAAAATTCTTCAGTCTGTTGGAGAAGGTGGCAGAGGAAAGACTATTATCACTAATGACGGGGCAACTATTTTGTCTCATATTCTCGTTGATAATCCAGCTGCCAAAATACTTGTTGATATCTCAAAGGCTTAGGATGAAGAAGTCGGTGATGGAACAACCACAGTGTGTGTTTTAGCTGGTGAATTGTTGAGACAAGCTGAGAACTTATTCTAGCAAAAAATACATCCTTTATTAATAATTGAAGGTTTTAGAGAGGCCAAGAATTGTGCCTTAGAGACCCTGCAGAAAATTGCAATTGAAGGAAGCTAAGTTAAGGAGGCCTTCAGAGAAGAGCTTTTAAAGATTGCCAGAACAACTATAAGTTCTAAGCTACTGACTTATGAGAAGGAACATTTTGCTCAGCTTGCTGTTGATGCAGTCTTGTGACTTGAGTCCTCATCAAATCTAGATCTTATTTAGATTATTAAAAAACTCGGAGGATCTCTTAAAGAGTCATTTTTGGATTCTGGATTTTTATTAGAAAAAGAAATAACTTTTGGTTGTCCAACAAGACAGGAAAATCCAAGAATATTAGTAACTAATACACCAATGGATTACGACAAAATTAAGATCTTTGGTTCCAGAGTAAAGACAGACTCTATGGTAAAGGTAGCTGAGATAGAGTAGGCCGAAAAAGATAAGATGAAGAGCAAGGTTGATAAAATTCTTGCCTACAAGCCAAATATATTTATAAATAGACAACTAGTTTATAATTATCCAGAATAGTTATTTGCTGAGAAAGGAGTTACTGTTATAGAACATGCTGACTTTGAAGGCATTGAGAGATTGGTTAAGGCTCTGGGAGGATAAATCCTATCAACCTTTGATGATCCAAATACTGCTGAGCAAGTGATGGGCTAATGTGAGCTCATGGAGGAGATAATGATTGGAGAGTCCAAGCTGATAAGATTCTCTGGTTGTAAACTAAACCAAGCTTGCTCAATTGTCCTGAGAGGATCTTCTTAACATCTTCTTGATGAGGCCGAATGATCTTTACATGATGCTCTTTGTGTCTTGTCTAAAATGGTCTAGGATTGAAAAATCATTCTGGGTGGAGGAAACTCTGAACTAAGAATGAGCATTGCTGTGGAAGAACTTGCAAAAAGTGTGCTAGGAAAGAAAGCTATTGCTATATAGGCTTATGCAAATGCTTTGAAATAATTACCAACAATTATAGCTGACAATGGGGGATTTGATTCCTCAGAGTTGGTCTAGAATATACTATATGATCTCAGATAAGGAAAAGATTTATAAGGCTTGAACATGACAGAAGGAACTGTTGATTGCATGAGCTAGCTTGGTATTTATGAATCTTTTAAGGTTAAGTAATAGGCTGTAATATCTGCTACTGAGGCTGCAGAAATGATTCTTTGAGTTGATGATATTATACATTGTGCCCCAAGATAAAGAACTAAGCATGGTGTTCATAACTAATAAATTATAATATTAATTATAGTTTTAATAAATTTAATTGTTGTCATAAATGTTCCTTGTTCTTCAGTATAAAACTTTTATTAAGGGTTATATTTTGTTGCTTAACTAAAGATAAAAAAGTATTTTTATTTTATTAAAAATAAGTATTGACTATTAATATTAAAATTAGATTTAAGTATATTTATAATTAGATCTTTTCTTTAAATAAAGTAATTGGCACTAATAATTTTTAGAATAATAATTATTTAAATGAATTCTGATATTAATAGGCATTATAGAAATAAGTCGTAATTAACTCAATAAGTATAAACAAAGTTAAAACAAAATATAATTATTATTGATGGGTTTAAGAACATAAATTTTATTAAAATCTATTTGTATTAAATAATTCCATTTTATTTATAATTAAGTTTAGTATTTTAATTACTTTATAAAGAAGTTATTATTTATTTACTTAGACATTTATTAAAAGACTACAATCTTTATGTCATTTATGATTTTTAGTTTTTGTTTTTATTATTAATTAGATGTGTTATCGATTAAGATTCTTTTACATTAAAATATCAAACTAATAACTTTAAATATTTAATAATATAAATTTATTATTCATCTTTGTTTACATTATTTTACATAGACTCTTATATGTCCATCTCTCTGCCATTCAGAACAGTTTAGTTTTTCTCTAAAGCTTTCTATACTGAGTCTTCTTTGATAAAATCTACAAAACCTATTCCTTTACTTTACCCTTTAAAATCCTTGACTATTTTGATATTGCCAATTTCTCCACAATTTTTAAAAACTTCTCTTAATTATTTCTCATCAATAGAATAAGATAAATTTTTAACTATTACACTATGAAACTTTTCTTAATTGGCATAAAACTAATAGCTTTATGGCTTATCTTTTATTAAAGACTAGTTCTTTGGAACCTCAATTACAATTCTTCTTCCCATAAACTAAGCATTGTGTAGTTTTAGAGCTTTTTCAATTGCGCTTTGATCTTTAAATTTAATAAAGCACTTTCCTTTTGATTTCCCATCTTGTCTTCACATAAGTTTTATCATATTTATTGGGCCACATTTAATGAAAAAATCCTTGATTTATTTTTCATTGGTGTCGAAGTTCATTTCTCCAACAAAAATCTCAGCTTCTTATTAAGTATCTTTGTCTGAAGTCTCTTATTAATTATTAGAATTATTTTTGGATATTTTTTTATTTATTTAAACAGATTCAGAGTCACTAGAAATCTCACTTTAATCTTCATGATTTTTTACCATATTTTATAAAAATTTAAATAAATAATTCTTTATAATTATTAATGTCGGAATAGATTTAATAAAATTAATTACCAAAGAATGATTAACTTCCCTAAGATATAATTTCTAATCAAGGATTGTCTAATAAATAACAAGAGTTTTTGGATGAAAAAATAAACTAAATTAGTAAAGAAGATAGCCAGTATCTTTTAGAGCACTAAGAAGTAAACTAAATAATAAGTGCTTTTTATCTTAAAACTATGTAGGATTAACCTGACAATATAATAGATTTTGTAGGATAGTTTTTAGGAAGTGAAGGCCTAAAAGAAAGAGTAGAAAAAACACTTAATATTAAATTCTAATAAATATAAAATTAGAAGCTAATTATTGTCTTACTATTTGATTATGCAAAGTTTCAATTTCTTGTTTAATTTTAAGTAAAGAAAATTGTTCATTTATTGGTCCACATTTCTGAGTCTCTTCTAATGTATAATTATTCTATGAATTTTTGAGCTTTTAATATAATTATTATATTTTCTATAATTTACTCATAAATAAATTAAAATTATAATTAAAATTGAAATAAAAATATGCAACAAATATTTACATATATTATTAAGCCTTGATTTCTCTAAGTCTAATAACTTCCATTTTTGGAAGCTACTTTTAAGTTAGATATTAATGTATTCCATCTAGAGACTACAAATAGCTAAACCATCTGTAAACATTAGGGTAGTCCATCTTAACATTATTGTTAGAAGTAACCATGTCTCTGAAAACCCTTGCAAAGAAAAAAATATCGCAAACTCTTAAATTTTCATTTGAATCTATGAACATAAATCCTGATAAAAACTAGTCTATTATTTTAAGCAACTATTCAAAACCATTTTGCTTATTATCAATATTAAAATGCTTAAGGCTTGAGTTAGTCTGTTGATCATTTTGTCCCATCAGAGATTAATCCTAGCCAGACAATCTTACTATCTCCTAAGTTATTGACTATATTGATATTTGCTATTGTCCATTGTCATCAAATAGACATGGAAGTAATTATACATTAAGAGCTCTTTGTTATTCGATATTAACAATCTGTATTCTAAAGTCATTAAATTCCTCCACTCAAGTAAGCTTGACCAATAGTTCTAAATAAAGATTGATATATTAGCACTCATCTTTTTGAAGTATTAGCAACATTTATAAATTATATTTATTTAAGAAAAAATGATGGCTGGGGGATTTGAACCCCCGCCCTTTCGGAATAGAGCCTAAATCTATCGCCTTAGACCGCTCGGCCAAACCATCAACTGATATTAAAATAATTATTGAGATTTAAGTAATATTATTATAATCATTCTGAATTATGAAGAACTCCATCGTTTACCATCCAAGCCGTCAACAATCACGAGTACTAATCTGTAGATAAAATTAAGGGCTAGTTGTTTTCTTACTCAATTTGAAAGGTTTAAATATTTGAAAAAATGTGGCCATAATAATAAAATTGCTTATCATTGTCATAGTTCATAGAGAGATCTAGTATTCCGACTCTTCTCTCTGTGGAAACTAATAATCAAGGCTCTTCAGAGATATAATAAGACATGCTTGAGATGTCAGGGCAATTATATGAGAATAATTTTCAATTAAGATTTCTAATGTCCCAAAAAGCTATTTCTTCATTATCACAAGTATTTAATAGAAATTCATTATTTGGAGAAAAGCTAAGATCCAAGGCAGTATGCTTATGTGCCTGTATTAAATTGGATTCTTGGGAACTTTTATATTATTCTCTAAAATCAATACTTGTTATATTACCATTCTAGAAGTCCTTTTTGAGAAATAGCTGCAAAGATTTGAGGGTTCAATTTAGATACCTCAACTTTTATAGGCTCGTTTATTATTAATGGAACTCTCAAGGATTTGTAAGCGAATTTTTCTAAATCATAAATAGATATGTATGAGTTGTGACTGTTAACGAGCATCATATATTGATAGTCGTTGTTAATAAAAAATCCGTTTTGGGAAGGGAACTCTCCTATGACTTTAGACTCATTTATAAAGCCTTGCTTGCCAATATCAATGACTCGAAATTCTCCAGACTTCGTAAAAACAAAAGCTCAGTTAATATCCTCAGAGTCTTACTTAACAGGTATGACTTATAGAAAACTTATTTCTTCTTAAAACTTTTTGGATTTTCCTGTCCTCTAAATTTTTGTGTTCTAGTACTCTATTTATTTTACTATTGAGTTATAATAATTCATCAGGTGAATATTCTATTTCATCAAGAGGAAGATATATATTAAGTAGTTCTAAAGTGCTTTGATTTAAATTCTACGATTACAGTAAAATCTCTTCTTATTTCCATCTTGTTTAGGAAGGTTGAATATTATATAATCTTTTTATGTCTATGATCTAATTTGTCAGTTGTAACTCCTCATAGTAGTCTAAATAAAGAGGGTAATATTGTAGCCAAGACTTATGTACATGATTAATGTCCTAAATTTGCTAAGAATCCATTTAAGTATTATAAATTTAATGAATTATAGGAAGTAATATGGGGTTTGGGGTTTGGGGTTTGGGGTTTGG
>ERZ724506.413-NODE-413-length-14928-cov-12.939555_pt1 | contig 14928 bp, 2 predicted proteins | sample MGYA00376039_ERZ724506 | MGnify/ENA primary metagenome ERZ724506 (study PRJEB28724, sample SAMN07190887) | wastewater metagenome | isolation source: effluent of sewage treatment plant in Hong Hong | place: USA: Christiansburg, Virginia | collected 2016-03-01 ... | reverse complement strand
TTTATTTTATATTATAAGGTATGAAAGATCTCTATCTATAGTTATTTTAGATATTATTTTTTAACTTAAATTTCTTATTGTTTGTAATATTAAGTTCTTTTTTAAATACAACTAATTGATTATTTTTATAGTCTAATAATAATAATTATATATAATTTAGTAAGACCTTATCAGAATTTTGTATTATTTTTGTTTACCCAAATTTCTTTTTAATATTTTTTATTAAGTTATATTTAAAGTATTTTTTGAGTATTCCCAAATGGACTTATAGATCAATACATTTTTAGAGTTTATTTTTTTTATTTAGTGGTTCCTAGATCATTTTATCAATTCTTTTAAACCGTCTTTTAAAGCTCTAAGTTCTACAAATTACTATTATATATATTATTGTTTTCTAAATTAAGAGGCTTGTAATATATCTTCTTCTTATTTAAGGATTTAAGATATATTTATTATTAATTAACATTTCAGGTTTTATTATTATTTCTTAACGATTCATCTTCATACTTATAATCCAGCATAGATCTAGATTACAAATATAGATTATTAGTCTTAATTTGCTCTCGTCTTATATAGTTTTAAGATTCACTAGTAAAGTTCAAATTATTCTTTAAATAAAAACTATTATCTTCATCTTAATTTTATTCATTGACTAAATCAAATAGCTATTTATTTAAAAATAAATTCATAAATATAAAAAATAAAAATTTATTTAGCTGGAATTTTCCGCAAATCTATTTTCAATTGACAATGTGGGCATTAAATAATATTGTTCCTTTTAATTTTCTAATCTTTCTATTCCTAGACCAATGAGTTTGATTTTTGAAGCTTTTTAACAGTCTTATCAAGTTATATAGATTTTATTTTCTCACAAATGGACTCGTGCTTATCTAATCAGTCCTAAGCAAATTTTCATTAGCAATACTAGCATGGCTATAACTCTTATTAGTCAATAGAGGGACTTTCCTCTCATTCAAGTTTTGTTTCTTTTTAAATATCATTTTCATTCTAAGTACTTACTTAATTAATCAGGCTGTTTTTATACCCTTTATTTTGATTAGCACTTGGTTCTTATTTTGTCTATGATTTACCAAGCTTAGACTTTTATTGCACTCAATCCTTAAAAGAATTTAGCGGATTTTCTTAGGTGCAAACTTTCTGATGCCTTATATAAGCTTCTTGATTAAATGTCCTTGAACAGAACTCACATCATATTAAACCTTCTTATTGGTATTCCTCAAAAGCAACATTGTTAATTTTCTCAAGCTCTTATTTATCAAAGCTTTTATTAGTCATCATCTCATTCCAGCCTCATGGTTCCTAAGGCACTGCTTTTCTGTCTTTTCTGTCAAGCAAAAGCTGCTTCTCTTCCCAGCTTTTCTTACAGCTCTTCAAATGTATCTAGATGCTCTTGGTTCCATAGCCTCATCCACAAATATAACACATGATACTCTTAGGCATATTGCTTATATTGAATCCTTCCTTAGGCATTAAAATATTATAATTTTGTTGAAAAAATACTTCAATATTATAACTAATATAAATAGGAGTTTTTATTGACTAAAACTATAATTATAAAAATGTTTAATTTTATAAATGAATTATTCTTGATTCTTAAGTAGTCTTTAAGATGATAGCTACGCTTCTATAAGCTTAGACTCATAACAGCCTATCTTCAAAGAGAGCTTCATGGACATTGAGTAAATTCCTGAAGACCCTCTTAACTTATCCTTCCAAGACATAAGTAATGAAGACTAAGAGTCGGTTTGTCAAAGCTGGTTGTTCCAATCAGACCCAGTTTCTTATTCTACTTCAATGAAGAAAATAAGAAAAAAAAACTAAGCTCAAGCTTCTTCACAAAAGAAAATTCTGCCTTAATGAATTTTTTAATAAGATAGTTTTTGTGACACAATATAAATAAGAGACACGCTGTTCGAAGCACTGGAAAAACTCTTCAATGATAGTCTTACTCTAACAGACTTCATTAACTACAACAAAACTGACTAGTAAATATTGTTGTACTTAATACAAAGAAAAATCAAATAGGAGATCTGCTGACCTTAAAGCCAGCAAAATCTTGAGGAAATTTTCAAAAGCCTTTAATAATCTTGCTCATAAAAAAGAGTTGAAGAGGAGTTCAAGTTTGTTATTAAAAGTGCAACAAAAAATATTAAAAGATGAAGTTATAAAAATATTATAACAACAGAAAGGTAGATTTTCCTAGATGTTTAAGACAACACAAAAGTCAACTCAGAGTCTTCAACTAAGAATGACTCTGTTAATTTTAAGACCCACTACGCTTACGAAATAAAGCTACAGAAATCTCTATAAGATCAAGGAATCTCAGATCAATAATTATTTGAGTATTTAAAGAACTTTTTCATGACTGACATAAGTTAGAATCTCAACACCAAGTTGAGTCAATTCCACACCAAACTGTCTAACATGAAAGATGATCTTGATACTCAGTAATAAGATTTCAAGGCCATTTATGAGGAGATAGTTGAGAATAAAAAATTCAAACTCCCATGGACCTTAACTGAGACCCAGAATGCTTTACAGAATGTTCTGAGAAAATTTGAGTAAGTAACTTTGAGTCTAATATTTTTGATTTTTTATCTTAATTTTTGATTATTATTTTAGTTATTATTTAACTGTCTTCTTTGTGAGTCATTTTATTATATAATAATTTTATAAACAATGGATTAATACACTAACGAGGACATTAGCTATCTAATCAGAATTACTGATCAAGCAGAGCAATCTGATGCCATGATCAAGTTCATGCATGAGCTTATCAACAGAAAACAAATTCTTGATGCTGATGAGAGAAACCAACTCTCTATTGCTTACAAGAATAAAGTTGGACCAGAGAGAACCTCATGGAGAATTCTCGATAGTATTGACAAGAGAGAAAACTAAAAACAAGGCACTGATGCTGAGAAGGCAAGAAATAAAGAGCTTCTAAATTCTATGAAGCTTGAGGTTGAGTAGAGACTTATTAAGTACTGCGAGGAGATTATTGGCTTTATTGACAACAAGCTACTTAAGAGTGAAAAGAACGGAAGAGCTTGTATTTTCTATCTCAAGATGAAGGGAGATTATTATAGATATTTGGCTGAGTTTTAGGTTGAAAAGACTACTGATAAGGAAGCTGTTCAAAGTGCCTAAGAGGCTGCCAAGGCTTATGAGGAGGCCATGACCAGAGCTGTAACTGAGCTTGAGACTACTGACCCAACCAGACTTGGTCTTGCTCTTAATTAGTCAGTCTTTTATTATGAGATTTACAACAACCCAAGAAAGGCCTGTGAGATTGCAAAGAAAGCCTTTGACTAAGCCATCAATGATATTGAATAAATTAGAGATGAGGTGTACAAAGACTCAACTACCATCATGTAGCTTATAAGAGACAATTTGACTCTTTGGTCTAGCGAGTTAGAAGAAGGTCTTTCAAGCAGCGAAGAAGAGGAAATGTGAAGCTAATAAAATATTATATTTATTATATTTTTAAAGAATTCAGAAAAATGTCTCTTATATAAAGAGAAGTAAAAAAATAACCTTAAATATATTCATAAATAATTCTGTATTATTCAAGCTTAAGAAATAATAGTCTTGAATATAGTTGCTACTGGTTATATATATGTTTTTAATCTTTCATAACATATTCTTATAGTCTTTAAATGTGCAAAATTTTAATTATAATTTTATCATGGTTAAATAGGCTAAGACTCTTGATGTTAAGCCTGTTAATTTGAAAGAGGATTTTTAGTTGCTTGAGTTTGATTCGAAATATAAGAATGAAAAATAAAGAAATAAGTTCTTGAATATTTATTGTACTTAAAACTAACTCAATTATATTTCCTTGCTTAATAGAATGAAGCTCCTAATAAGCATGTGTCCTAGCTAATAATAAGTCATTGTAGATAAGTATAATAGAGTTGGCGCAGAGGAAGCTTAGTAACTCTATGCTCATATAAAAAAAGATCAAATAGATGACAAATAAAAAGCAGCAAAAGTACAAAGAATATCTTATCACACATAAGATGATTGTAAGTTAAAAAGTCACAAATGTATTAAAAAGAAATAAACAGCTTTATAACATCATGTATAATATAACCTATGACAAATCAGCTAAGAGTTTAAACGATGACCAGCTATAGATTATTAAGGATCTTTATAGCTAGGATGCTTTATAGTTCTAAAAGTATTAGAACTTGCTTATTAAATAACTTAAATCCTTTGTTAACAAATAACTTACTATTCCAACCAAGGAAGAAAAAAGAGCCTTATAAATTAATAATACCAATTTCAACATGTAAAATTACATTGATATAATTCTACCAAAAAATTAATAAATATAAAAAAATTAAATTATTTATTCAAAAAACTTGCTTTAAGAAAATTCAAATAAATCTCTTTGAAATTGTTGAGAACTTTATCCAAATTATACTCAGTTAAATTTAAGCTTAGTTTTTATTTTATTTTGTTATTTTGTTCCTAAATATTTACTAAAACATCTTAATAATAACTATATATTTGTTTATATTAATCTTCTGTAAACTCTTCTTAAATGGCATTAAAATTATCCAGAAGATCTTTCTGTATCCTATTTAGGGTTTATTTTTCTGTGGAGGCAAAAATCATTCCTTCTTTTGCATTTTATATTTATGTGACTAAATACTACTAATATTCTCTTACGAAATCTTAATGTACTTAATTTATGCTTTCCTCTACCTTGGTAATATACATATCAATTACATTTTTCTAGTTAAATTAAAGCCCCTCATATTAAGGTAGTTTTATTATAAGATTTTATTCTGTGTCTAAAAGCTCCTAAGTTGTTTGTTATAAGCCTTTTAAAAAGCTCTCAATTTAATCCATTCTGCTATCAAATTTGTCATCATTAAGTTTAGTAACTTTGATTCCTTGCTATGCAAAACCTACTGCACACTCGCTGCAAACTCCAGGTTAAATACCATCATTAAGCTTAACTTAATATTTTGACTTTTTGCTAATGTGCTTTACACATTTGTTATTTATATGCACCTCCCCTATATTAAAATACTCTCCTTTATAGCTCTAATACTCTTTTAACATCTACTAAAGTGCTTCTTCTTTCAGTTTACTTTTGTCAGTTTTTCAAACAATTTATTTCTTGGTTTTTCTATCTTTTTATTCTTCTAAAACACTTTATTTTATCTCATTATTTTCTTTTAACTATTTATGGAGATTGTCTGTGCTTCTAACACTGCTGAGTTTTCTCTCAGTAAGACCCACACTGGTCTATTTTCTAAATAATATCTTCTCTAATGCGCTGCTGCCTTGAATTCTCAGGCTTTGGTTTCTCTATTACATTTATATATTAATTTAAAATTAAAAAACTAATAAATTCAATTTGATTAATCGCAATTTAGACACCAGATAGAGATGACCAAATACAAGGTGTCATTCTCCTGGCTGATGTTCAAAAACCGATCAGTCTTGGTATCCCAGATGCAAGTCCCTGACATAGTTATGCCTAGGTTTCCCTTCTCAAATAGAGTAGTATTGACTACAAATTTGAATTCGGTCTCTTTGGAAGAAATAAATTAACATACAGTATGGGAAATATCATTGGTAGTCTTAGTACACTCTTCATTGTTAAACTCTTTGATTTCATCTAGCTTTTTTTTTGCTAGATCCTTTGAGTATTCAGTTAAGAGCTATACCATTGCGTCGTCTAGTGGCATTATTATAATTTTTATAAATTTAATTAATACTTAACGTTGAAAGATTTAATAAACCATTTGTTTGAATTATCTTAGTTAGTATCATTGATGTTTATGGTTGTGTTATTTTTATCTGGAAATCTCTCTTAGGTTGAAAGAAAAGACTTTTATATATTAAGAGGCTTTTTGTGGGCTTTTGGAACTTATTTTTTATTCTTATGTATAAGTATAATCTCTTAGAAGTTTTGCTATTCTTTTTCTAGTTTTTTTTAGCTATTTTGAGTTTGATTTTGTTATATAAATTTTTTATTAAATGTTCAGGATAACTTATATTATAGCTCATTATTAATTGTGTTATATTGTTGAGAATATTAACAGGGTCCTGGTGCTAAATTATCATGATTATAAGGCATTCTTTATTATGTTGTTTGGAATATGTTATTTTTTTTGGATTTTTTTCAAGTAATTAACTATATATTTTGTTATTAAGAATTGTTTTCCTAATCTTTATTAATATCATTCTAAATCATCTCTTCAGCATTCTAATTAGTATTTTTAAATCTTTCAGCCTTTGGGAGAATGTTAGACTATTTATTGAAAGTTCTTTTTAATAATGTTGTTTGAAGTGAATTATTTTGTTCTTAATATTATATTTAATCTATAATTGCTTCTTCAGAAAGCTCATCTTTTTATTAATTATTTAATTTCAATTTAATGTTATTTTTTTTATCAATAAAAATTGGCTTAAAAATTTAGTGATTCTCTTTATCAAATTAGCTTCATATATTATATGAGCCTGGCCCAAGTGAATGTTATTAAAATTATTCTTCTTTTCAAAATCTTTGTTGATTAAAATAAAAATTTTGATCTTTGCTTTTCAATATATTTTTTTTGTTCTTCAAAACAGAACTAGTTGATTGATAATAATAACCTGGACCTGGTGTAGCATCTACTAAAAATTCTTCATTTTCTGCATCAATTTTATTTTTTTAATTAAGCCTTTATTAGTATAAAAAATGATCTCTTTAAATCTAGTTTCAGAAAAAAGAACTTTACTATTTTTATTGAGTCTAATATTCTTTTTAATTTAATTAAGTTTCCTTTTGATTATTCTTTTATTATACAGTAGGAATTTATTACTTTTATTTTACATCATTTTCTTAAAATTTTTACTAATTTTTCCATTAAATAATTCCTTTAGATTTTTCATGTCCTATTTTACCCTAAGCATAGTCATAGTAGTCAGGATTTTCAAGCATTTATTTCAAAACAAAATTACTCTATTCTTGTTTATTTTCCTACAATTAAACTTTTTCATCTTAATTCTATATTTATACTAGCTTCTTATGCTCTTATTATTTTATTTATAATTTCCTCTTAAGCTCACAATCTTCCTCTTATAATTATTGATAATATTTTTGTTTTTTATCTAAAAACTTATCAAATTAATTCTAAATTTTTTGTTAATTTTATTCTTATTCTTTTTGTATTTTCTAAGGCAAATTATTCTTATATTATCATTTAATTTGTTTAATTACTTCATGAACTTTGTTTCCTTTTTAAACTATCTCTTATACAGATTTTTTCTTTAGGTCTAATTTTTTGTCAATATTTAATTTAATTTTGCTTATATTTTCATTAAACTTCTGCTGTGCTTATATGTCTATTTCTTTCTCAATTAAAACATAATCTTAGTGACCTAGCATGAAATCAGTCTATGCTTACTAAGTCTTTGGAAATCAACTCTGCTCAAAAACAAAAGCCATTAATTTAAAATTAAAATTAATTTAAATTTATAAACCTCTCTGAGTGTTGTTTCCAATACTTTTTGGGAAAATTGACAGAGAGTAAAATTAATTATGGATTCTACGGTGAAATGAGAAATTTTACTGCAAACATCCAAAAACATTATCAATATAATTTTTTATTTATTTTTTCTTTTTGCTGTTGAGTTCATTAATAATTTTTTGATCAAGCTCAATTCAAAGTCTATATTTGTTTTCCTTAATCTTTCTTTGTATTAATGGTTATTACTCCTGTATATAAGAGGGTTCAAATAGATCTTCATTTGTTGTCAGGATCTCTTAAGCTCTTTAAACTTTCTTTAAAAACTCCAATCAATTGTCAGCCCATTAAGGGACTTAGAATTCAATAACATTTTTACTTTTTTTCTTCTTTGGTGGATCAAGACTCAGAATTTAAGGCTTTTTGGGATCAAGAGGTCTATTTGTCAAAGGATCTAAATATATTTTTCTTTTTTTGTCCCAAATTGGGTCAGGTGGATACTCTCATTCAGGATATTCTTAAAATAGATGAAATATTTCTCTGGCCTCTAAAACTAAATTTATTTTTTATAAAATGGTATTGGCTTTTTAGATGTAAATTTCAGTAACTTTATTTTAAGAGGCTTTATCAACAAGGTCTTGTATCTGCTGTCAAATCTCATAGTCAATTTGACCTTCTTAAAAGTACTCCAAAAAATGTCATAAATTTCTCTCAGCCAATAAAGAGCTGCATCTTTCTTAAGCCTAGTGTATAATATCTTGATCAACTAAAGTATACTGTTTATTTATAGTGTTTACTAGAGTCTCTAATTTATGAATAATATTTTTTATTTGCTTGTAATTCTCTATATTTTAGGCACTTTAAATTAGCTATTATAAATGAGCTTAAATTTAAAGATTTTCTAATAATTATTTTCCTTCATGTAAAAACTAAACCTAGATTAGATTTTATTCTGCTAATTAAGATTAATAAAATTATTATAACTAATCGTAATCTCTGTTTTTTAATAAGCACTAAAGCTTATGAGTAATTTCAACTTATTTTTACTAACATTCTTGACACAAGGTCTACACCATATATTAGTTATCAATTTCCATTCGAATTTAAATGTATTAAATACTGCATCCTTATTTTGATACAAAATTTTAACAAAATATACACAAATATTTAATCTGATATTTCTAGAACAATATTAGAGTTATTTTACACATATTGGTTTAGTCACATTTTTATATTAGATTTTTGATGCTTTAATCAGAGCTAAGATCTTAGGCATAAAACTATCTTATGTTCTTGCATTTTGTATAGACTCCCATTTGTAGAAAAACCTTGACTGTTTCTAAAGAGTTTGAAGAACAAGCATAATGAAAACAATTGTTTCCCAAATCATCTTTAGTTAGCCAAGAAAAACCATTTTTTAGCAAAACTGAACAAATTTCATAATTGCCTTTCAGCGCAGCAATTTATAGAGGAGATTTTGTATTTTGGCTTATTTTAGATATTTCAGTTAAATTCTCTAAAGAGATAAAATCCACTTGATAAAATCACTACAAGTTATCGTACTTGTATAGTATTTATTTGTCAATTAAATAAAGAACAATTTCTAAATGATTATTATTGGCGCTCCAAGCAAGAGAATTCCAACCATTTTTATCTTAGTAATTTAGCTCCGCTTTATTTTAAATAGCTGTTTTTATTCTCTCTAAGTCTCCTGTTTTACAGCCATCTATTAGCATAGGATTCCATTTATCATGAATTTAGAACTACTCTTCTTGGGGATCCTAAATACTCATTTTTTACGTTTTTATTTAATAAATTTAATTTTAGATATAATATATGATTAAAGAATTTCTTTTGTTATTTTTTTAGACTAAAGAAAAATTCAAAGAAATTTTAACCATTTCAAGAAGACTATAATAAAACTCATAAGCATAGATTAAGAGTGTATAAGAATTTTATCAACCTCTTTTTGGCTAACTAAATAATATAAATTCTATGTTATGAATTTTGGATTTTGATACATAGGACCTAAAAAATTTGTATTAAGAGATTTCAAAGCTTTATGATATTATTGAGACTAAATTACAAATACTGATCAACATTGAAATAAAAGTTGAGAAGTTCAGACATTAAACAAACAAGGAAATCACTTATTAAGAGATAAGAAACTCAATTAAGAATATTCAAAACTTTTATTATGTGAAAAAGTAAAAGACATAAAAATATAACAATAACAAATAATCAATATAAAATAAGATAGATGAAATCATGCTTTAAAATTCATACAATTTACAATGTCTTCAAATTCAGCTTGATTAATAAATATTCTCAGATGTTAATATTGACAATAATACATGACAATAATTAAAGGAAAATGTTCAAAATGAGCTCTAATTATTATAGCTTAAAAATAAACAATAATTTAAATAGCTGTCCAAAGCAGCATGTAGTGATATTCTTTAAACATATAATAAAATACTTCAACGTAAAGTTAATATAGAATAATTAAAAAACTTAAATAAAAATCTTTCAAAGCTTCCAAAAACTAAAATTTCTTTCTAATAATAAAAAAGAAATTATTCAGAGTGTATAAATGAAATTAAATAGTTAAGAAGAAAATAATGATTTTTTAATAAAAAATGTTTCTTAAATGAGTTAAAGTCTGAGTAAGCTTTAGCACATCATATAAAATTCGTTGAAAGTAAAGTAGAGCAAATTATAAATACTGCAGAGGACATTGAGGATTGAAATATAGATATAATCCATTATGAGGAATAAATAGCTTCAATTTCAGATAAAAGAATTTAAAATATATTGAATGAAAATATAAACAATATAAAAACACTTTCGAAAACAAAATCTGATAATGAAATTTATATATCATAGAAACTAAAACAAGTTTATTAAATCTAGCAAGATCAAACACATATGCTGGAAAGTTTATCATATTACTAATTTTATTTATCTATCATTTTTGCTCTTTATTGTTTTTATTAATTTTTTCTTATTACTTTGAGGATATTATTTATTTTTTAAAAATTGATGTATGTTTTCATGATCTATTTCAAACAAAGCATCCTTAATAATGTTCTCAGTGATAACCTTGCTTCCTTTATCATTAGCAATTTCATCCGCATAAGTAACTAAGTAATGTATGAAGATCTCTGTTTATATTTTTAATTATTCTTTGAAGCTTTTTCCCACTATTAAACTCTTTGGAACTAATTGTTCCAAAAGTCTATTTATATAGTTAATAGGGATTAATTTTCCGAAATTCTAATTCTCCATTATTATAAATTATAATGGACATCTTAACAGCATAGAATTATCTCCCAGAAAACTTTTAGTTCGACCAAAATATAATAAAAAGCAACATAAAACAAATAGAGAAAAAGAATACCATTTTTGTGATTTTTTTATCAATTTTTTTAAGCATTTTAAAACTAGATATGATAAGCACTATTGTTATTTACTTAGTTAGTACTTTGCTATTGGCATGTATATAGAAGATTTTTATTTAAGAAAAAGGAAAAAAGTATTTCTCTAAACAATACAATCCATTTGAGATTATAATAGAAGAATTTTCAGTGTTTATTTTCATATGGACAGTTTTATACAATTATATCAATGTACTTTAAAATTATATTAATTATAAGGATTTTTTTAGAATGTTATTTTGTATCACAATAAGCTCTTTATAATTCTTTATGTCTTGTTAAATCAAACTCTCAAGCTTTTTTTAAGCCAAAAATTTCTATCTTAAAACTTTAGTCAAATAAAAAAGATGAATAATTTAGTCATGTATTTGTATCTGAATTTCTTTAGTTTTTTCTTAGTTGTTTATTAATGATAAAAACATATTTTTTATTGATTGCTAAAGCTCTTTAAAGACTGTATCAAAATTTTCTCATAAGGAAACATTCTTAAACAACTAAGTCCTACATTCATTAGTATACTCAGGTTGATATCTTACATTATTGTTCTAAATACTTAAATTCTCTCCAAATAAAACTATCTATTTGGTCTTCTCTAAAAAAACCTTAACATTTGGAGCTTATTAAAAATTGTCTTTATTTTTAGAGAGGTAATGTTTTGGAGGATGAGGAAAGTCGTTGATGTTAATCATTATAAATTAATTAATACTCAGATTTGCATCTAATTTTCTAGTGCTTAAAATGCCTATGATCTTTTAAGATCTTTATAGCTAATATGTCTTCTATTATCAAACAATATATAAGAAATTACTTTGCTTTCTAATGGATAATTTTATTGAAAATTTAATGAAATTTATCAATCCTTTTTTAACGCTTAAAAAGCTTTGATTTTCTCAGAAAATGTTCAGAAATTTGACAAAGATTCAAAGTAAACTAAAGCTGCTCCAATAATGTCTTTATTTTCAATGCAGTTGTTATCTATCTAGTACAATGATGTTCCTGTTCTCATATTGATATCATCTTGTCTTAAATATTTTGTTTAGTTCTCTTTATCGTCAGCAGATCTTCTTATATAAGATAACCCAAAGTCAACAAGCTTGATTTGTTCCTAATCATATAGAATATTCTGTGGCTTGATATCTCCATGAATAATACCTTGTTTATTTAGAGAGTCAATTGTCTTAATTAGTGTCTTGAAAATTTTAAAACATTTTTCTTATCCTAATATATTTTCTTGGTAGAAAAAGTTCTCCAATGATTTTGAGTCAAAATACTGCATAAATATTCTAAGCTCATAAATGGTCTCAATTTTATCTTTTTTCTAATGCTGAGTTAAAATGACTTAATTAGATTTGTACTTAATTAGATTCTTGTGGCTAATTTGTCTAAGAATATTTACCTCATTGACAAACTCCTTTAGCTTCTCAAAATCTCCTTTAGGGTTGAGCTTATATACTTTGCAAGCTAGATACTAACCAGTTAGTAGATCTCTTACTTTATAAACACTTGCTTGTCCACCTGTACCGAGCTTCTGCACAAACTCATACATGTTATTATTAGATTAATCATTGGCTAGCAAACTCATTTAATTAACTATAAAAGCCTTTTGTTGCAAGGAAATCTGTTTTTAAGCCTCAAAAATCTAGAAAATTCTTTAATAAATTTTTCCTTCACTTAATTTCACTCTAAATACTTTTTCAATTAAACTGGGCTTGGCTGCACTTAATTCTTATAAACTATTACTGGCTACTTTTCATTCATTAAAAAGCTAATGTAAATTTTGATCCTTATTTTTCATTAATATTAAGCAAGAAAATTTATTGAAATTTTGATTTTCCAATTATTAATATAATTTATTCTTTTCAAAGTTTTTGTTTTACTTAAGAAAAAATTTCTTAAGCTATTTTTGAGGTAATTTTTTCTTGATTTAAAGTTTCTCAATTTATAATATCTCTTAGGACTCAATAAACTAATCTAGATAAAGAGCCTTATGGATAAAAAAGAAAATGTTTTTAAGATACAGTAATTAAAGTACTGCATTAAACAAAGTTTGTTTGAAAGAATCAAATTAGGCATAGATAAGAGCAAGCATATCATTGAAGCCGACTTGCTACTCATCTCAATTGTCTTATATAGCAGCAAATACAATACACATTACACTTTTTATTATAAGAAATTTTATTAAATAATTTATTTATTATAAGAATATCAGTTAGAAAACGGAAGAAGACTGAAGCCAAATTTAAGTATATTTTCCTTGTTTATAAACAATCCAATCATCATTGTTGCTGCTTAAATAATCCCTTTTAAAATGTAGATAAATCCTTTTTTTATTAAGAGCCTTTTGTTCATGATAAGAAATCAAGAAATAAATTTCTTGATTATTTAAACAGTAGTTATTTTTTGTTGATTAAAAATGGCGGAACTAAGCTGAGGAATAATGATGGTATTTTCTTCAGCATTTTGATAGACTTGAATTTCAAACTAATTTATTTAAAAATCAATAAACATGTTTTAACCGCATTTGGGCTCCTTCTGTTTTTTTATTTAATATTTTTTATTGATTTTTATTAAATTTTTTAATTTGTTTTTTATTATCTCAAAAATTTCTTTGTTAAATTTCAAATAAAAATCATCAAAAACAATATTAATATTATTTGTGTTGTTATCTTAAATAATTAATGCTGCTAAAAAAAATCTCTATTATTAATTGAAAAAAATAGTTTTGCTTGAGTTCTGGTTACAAATATAAAGCTTTAATTCAAATTTCTTGATATTTATTATGCTGTATAACTCTTGTTGATAAATACATGTGTCTGAAATGCTAAAACAATAAATACAATCTTGTTACTAGTCATGAACCTTTACAATTATTTTATTAGTTATTAATTCATAGTTTAAAGTAGAATCTTTTATTTCTAAAAGGCTCTATAATTCTTTTTGTATAATTTTATTTGATTTAAGAAAAAGTTGATTGCTTGAAAAGTACTCTTAGAATAAGCAAAAGTTTTCCCATAAATTTTCATATTCTTGATTATGATTATTATTGCTATTAATTTAAGAGCTTTGATCTTCTTGTTTAGTGCCTAAAAATATATGTAGCTCTTATAGGTCTTAATGATAGTCTTAGTAAATTGACTCTAGATTAATTATTATATGCTCATATAAATTTATTTCAAATTAATCAACATTTAAAGACGTATTTTATATTTAATAGTTTATTTAGTTTGCCTACATTATTTAATATTCATTGGATTCAACATTTAAGCTTTATATTTAGAGTTATGAATCAAGCAAATTCATTTAGCTTATTTTAATATCAATAATTTATTACTCTTGTTCAATTATACTTATATTTATTCAATTTATACTTATATCAAAATTGAATTACTATACACTTGATTGTTATTAGTCAACTAAACTAGCTGAATTCTGTTTTGAGTTAATTAATTTATTCTATTGCTTAATATACTACAATATTTCTTAAGTTGTTTATAGTCTATAATGATCTATATTTATTCTTAATCCTATATTATCAATTAAAAAAATAATTTTTTATCAATCATCAAGATCTTATTTGCTATTTGTTTCTATTTATATTAAAGCTTAATTATTTTATACAAGGAATTCAATTCGCAAAGTAAACTCCAAATGAAAGCATTTTTTAAATTAAATAACTTAGGTTTAGAGATTTGATAAGTTCTAACTTGATAACATAACTTCGCCTTTTAGCTATGCAAGTTTTACTTCAGCATCTTAATTTTAATAATAAATTGAGCAATCTTTAATGCAAATATATAACTAGTAATTATTATATAATTGAATATAATCCTAAAGTTGATAAAATCTTTAATATAAAATTACTTCATCTTAGATGTCAATATCTTAGAGAGGAAATACTTTAAATATTGAAATAATTCCAATTTCAAGTTTTGATAATATATTTATTGTACTTTAGTAAAGATGCTAATTTATATTAATAATATTAAGAATTTCAAATA
>ERZ724506.412-NODE-412-length-14978-cov-8.545802_pt1 | contig 14978 bp, 13 predicted proteins | sample MGYA00376039_ERZ724506 | MGnify/ENA primary metagenome ERZ724506 (study PRJEB28724, sample SAMN07190887) | wastewater metagenome | isolation source: effluent of sewage treatment plant in Hong Hong | place: USA: Christiansburg, Virginia | collected 2016-03-01 ... | reverse complement strand
CTTTTCGCGCCATCCAAATTCGGCAAAAGTACAAGCATGGCCGTAAATGTTGACGTGAACCGTTTTTTCTTGCCGTTCTTTGGATGGACTATCACCCGCAACACCGAAACCAACCCATGCGCATTCGTGACCTTCACGCTTAATGCTGATACGGTGTTTATAGAAATCGTGACCTTTTCCAATTTCCGGCGAAACTGAAAAATCTTTCCCTAATATCGAAGCTAATTTAATCGCAATATCGCCCGCGTGGAAATTTGAACAATATGGGCCATTTTCTTGACCCTGCAAATTATGCAAGGCTTCAATAGTTGCACGTCTATTATATTCAGGCGTACCCGAAACATATGTTTTCTTGAAAACACAAAACGGAATATCGGGGAAAATAGTTTCAACCTCTGGAGCATTAGGCAAAATGCCGAGAGGTACGGTAAAACGCACCCAGTCTATATGCACATGAGCGCCAGTATTTAGGCGTTCTGCCATCAAACGAAGTTTCAGAGTTTCGCCATCAAGCACGAGCGGGTTTACGCGAGTCATTGATGTGTCCCCTGTACCTCAGATGTATTAGATGTCTCCCCGTGATTACCACGGGGGGGGGTTGATGAAAGTGGTATCAAAATGACATCATCGACAGCTTCGCTCTCGCTCACTCCCGCGTCTCGTGCCTCACCGCGTGACTGCGCGAGGCTACGCAATTCGGAAAAGTCGCGGGAAATAGATACCAACATCACGCCGATAAAAAAACAAGCAGCGCAGAATGCCCAAAAAATCCAAGCACCGTTATCTTGTAAGGAAAAAGTCAGAATTAGAGAATCAAAGCTCATAAGACAACACCTTGAAAAATGTTTTGTTGAGCTTTGAAAGTTTGGGCGTGTCCCTCGCAAGCGAGGGCCGTTCCCTTCCATGTTTCGCTATCGCTCATCCCTACGGGACGGCTTCGCCGCATTACAGGCAACTCACGCAAAAACAGTGGAAAATCAGAAATTGAATTCCCCTCTCCTAAATTACTGGTGAAAGCTACCAAACGAACGCCAGCAACCGGAGCAAGGAGAGGGGAAAAACTAGGGGCAACAATGGCACATCCAATGATGGAAACAATAACGGGCACGTTTACATGGATAATCGTGGCAGTCGTGGCAATCGGAGCATTCAAAATAGCCGTAGCACTCGCGCTGAAAAAGGCGAAGGAAAAACGGCGTATAGAAGATAGGCTCGAATACGAAGAAAGACTTTCGCAAGAACGTAGGCGGCGTAAAGGTACGAAGAACGTATGCCCCACTTGCGGTAAGTAACGGTAACTGTTAGACATAGGCAGCTTTCAAAACATTGCATAGGGTATGCAATGGCTCGAATGCTACATCAATTTGCATGGGGTATGCAAACTTTTCTCAAGAGAAAGATAGAAAAAATGCGGAAATCAATAGAACTGCTACAAGAAGCACTGGAAAAGAAAACGGTATCTGAGTGGGCGAGAACACTAAAAATAGTACCGAGCACCTTGACGAATGCAAGACGTAAAGGTCAACTAAGCCCCGCGCTTGCTGGAAACCTTGCTATCGAATTAGGAGAGCCGACGGAAAGATGGATTGCTATTGCAGCACTGGAGGCGGAAAAAGAAAGCCCGCTAACCGAGAGGCTGCGGGCTTTTGGCGAAAAGTGGCGGAAGCTGTGAGATTCGAACTCACGGATGTCGTAAAACATCGCCGGTTTTCAAGACCGGTGCCTTAAACCGCTCGGCCAAGCTTCCTTTAACCTTCTATTCTAACCGATAACCGAGTTATATCCATGTTTTTAAAGAAATTATCAGCCTTGTGCATGTGGGCGGTGTGCGCGGGGGTGTATGCCGATTTTGCAGCGGCACAGCAACCGTCTGCCCCCGCATCGTCAGCGGCATCCGCAGCGGTTGCCAAACCCAGTATGACGGTGACTACGGCACAAGCCATTGCCACCAGTTTGCCTTTACGTTTGGCTGCCAATGGCAATATCGCGGCGTGGCAGGAGGCGAGTATTGGCGCAGAAGTGAATGGATTGCGCTTATCCGAAGTGCGGGTCAGCATTGGTGATCGGGTGCAACGGGGTCAGGTTTTGGCGGTATTTGCGTCCGAAAGCGTGGCGGCGGATGTCGCCCAAGCGCGTGCAGTCGTCGCAGAAGCCCAAGCGCAAGTCGCCGATGCCGCCGCCAACGCACAACGCGCCCGTGCTTTTCAAGAAAACGGCATGATGAGCAAGCAGCAAATCAGCCAACTGCTTACCGGCGAACAAACCGCATTAGCGCGGCTGGAAAGTGCGAAGGCGATGCTGGCAGTGCAAGAAATTCGCCAAAAGAATACACACATCACCGCACCCGATAGCGGCATCATCTCAGCACGCACGGCAACGGTCGGCGCGGTGGTGGGGGCGGGAACGGAATTATTCCGTTTGATTCGGCAATCGCGTTTGGAATGGCGTGGTGAAGTGACGGCCAGCGAACTCGGGCGTATCCGCACGGGTGCTGCGGTCAAAATCACGGCAGCAAGCGGAACCAGTATCAGCGGCAAGGTGCGTATGGTTGCTCCCACGGTCGATGCGCAAACCCGTAACGCGCTGGTGTATGTCGATTTAAATGTGACGGCAGCAACACACCCAACCATCAAAGCAGGCATGTTTGCACGGGGTGAATTTGAACTCGGCTCTAGCGATGCGCTCACCGTGCCGCAGCAAGCCGTGGTAGCACGCGATGGTTTCCATTACGTTTTTGAAGTGGGGGCGAATAACCGCGTTCACCAGCGGCGGGTTGAAGTGGGGCGGCGTATTGGCGAACAGGTTGAAATTCTGCGTGGACTCACCCCGCGTGCCGTGGTTGCGGTGGCGGGTGCAGGATTTTTGAATGATGGCGATACCGTGCGGGTGAAACCATGAACGTATCCGCTTGGTCGATTAAAAACCCGATTGCGGGGGTGATGCTGTTTGTGCTGCTCACGTTTGCGGGGCTGCTGGGTTTTAGCGCCATGAAGGTGCAAAATTTTCCTGATTTGGATTTGCCGACCATCACGGTGGTGGCATCATTACCCGGTGCGGCTCCGGCGCAGATGGAAACCGAGGTGGCACGCAAAATCGAAAACAGCATCGCCACGCTGGAAGGCCTGAAGCACATTTACACCAAGGTGCAAGACGGCGGTGTCACCATTACTGCCGAGTTTCGTTTAGAAAAATCGGGGCAGGAGGCGTTGGACGATGTACGTTCCGCCGTATCCCGCGTGCGTGGCGATTTGCCCGCCGATTTGCGTGACCCCATCATCAACAAAATCAATCTGTCAGGGCAGCCGATACTGGCGTTCACCGTAGGCGCTGCGGAGATGGATGATGAGACCTTGAGCTGGTTTGTCGATAACACCATCACCAAACGGTTGTTGGCGGTGCGTGGAGTCGGTGCGGTGACGCGCGTGGGGGGTGCGGATCGGCAAATTCAAGTCGCGCTAGACCCCGCTAAATTGCAAGCACTGGGAGCTACAGCGGCGGATGTTTCGCGCCAATTGCGGCAAGTGCAGCAAGATGTAGCGGGCGGTCGTGCCGATGTGGGCGGCGGCGAGCAACCCATGCGCACCTTGGCAGCCGTGCGGTCGGCAGAAGAATTGGGGAGCTTGGAATTTAGTTTGAGCGATGGTCGCCGTGTGCGCCTTGACCAACTCGCCACCATCCGCGACACGGTTGCCGAACAGCGTTCCGTTGCGCTGCTCAACGGCAAGCCCGTGGTGGGATTCGAGGTAGCGCGTAGCAAAGGTTCGAGCGAGGTGGAAGTGGGTGCGGCGGTTTACAAAGCCTTGGATGAAATCCGCGCCCAGCACCCCGAAATGCAAATCACCGAAGCATTCAACTTCGTGCAACCCGTAAAGGAAGAATACGATGGTTCCATGCACCTGCTCTATGAAGGAGCGGCCTTGGCGGTGCTGGTGGTTTGGTTGTTTCTGCGCGATTGGCGTGCCACTTTCATCTCGGCGGTAGCGTTGCCCCTGTCGGCGATTCCGGCTTTTATCGGCATGAATTATTTGGGCTTTTCCATCAACGTGATTACGCTTTTGGCACTTTCGCTGGTGATTGGGATTTTGGTGGACGATGCGATTGTGGAAGTAGAAAACATCGTCCGCCATTTGCGCATGGGCAAGAATCCTTACGATGCCGCGATGGAAGCCGCCGATGAAATCGGACTGGCGGTGATTGCCACAACCTTTACGCTGATCGCGGTTTTTCTACCAACGGCGTTTATGAGCGGTATTGCGGGCAAATTCTTCAAACAATTCGGTTGGACGGCGGCGCTGGCGGTAGCGGCATCGCTTTTGGTGGCGCGGGTGCTAACCCCAATGATGTCAGCGTACATCCTCAAACCCATTATCCAGCCCCACCAAGAGCCGTTTTGGATGGGCATTTATATGCGTTGGGCGAACTGGTGCGTACACCACCGTGGCATGACGATGCTGGGGGCGGGCGCGTTTTTCATCGGCTCGTTGATGCTGATTCCGCTGTTGCCGCAAGGTTTCGTTCCACCGGATGACAACTCGCAAACGCAGGTTTACCTTGAATTGCAACCCGGAAGCACCTTGGCACAAACCCGTGCAACGGCGGAGGAAGCGCGTCAATTAGTCGCAGGCATTGCACATATCAAAAGCGTTTACACCACCATCGGTGGCGGAACGGCGGGCAGTGACCCTTTTGCACCCCAAGGTGCTTCCGAGACGCGCAAAGCTACGCTGACCATTTTGCTGGATGAACGCGGCACGCGCCCCGTCAAGCAGGTGATTGAAAAACACATTCGGCAATCGCTGGAAACGCTACCGGGTGTGCGCAGCAAAGTAGGCTTGGGCGCTTCCGGTGAAAAGTACATTTTGGTGCTGACAGGTGAAGACCCTGTTACCTTGCAAAGCGCGGCCTTGGAGGTGGAAAAGGGCATTCGTTCGATCTCCGGCTTGGGCAATATCGCTTCAACCGCCAGTTTGGTACGGCCTGAAATTGCAGTACGCCCGAATCTGGCACGCGCTGCCGATATGGGTGTTACGACGGCTGCGATTGGCGATACCCTGCGCATTGCCACGGTAGGCGATTTTGATGCGGCCTTGCCGAAACTCAACCTGAATCAACGCCAAATCCCGATTGTGGTGATGCTGGATACCGCCGCGCGTGCCGATTTGGATTTGCTCGGTCGCCTGACCGTTCCGGGGGTGAAAGGGCCGGTGCTATTGAGTCAAATCGCTACCTTGGAAGTGGCGGGCGGGCCGGCGGTGATTGACCGTTATGACCGTTCGCGCAATGTCACATTTGAAGTCGAACTCTCGGGCACACCGCTGGGCGAGGTGACAGCAGCCGTGCAAAACTTGGATGCCATCAAAAACCTGCCTGCGGGTGTGAAGGTGGTCGAAGTGGGCGATGCCGAGGTGATGGGCGAATTGTTTGCCAGCTTTGGTTTGGCGATGCTGACGGGCGTGCTGTGCATTTACATCGTGCTGGTACTGCTGTTCAAGAGCTTTTTGCACCCCGTAACCATTTTGACGGCCTTGCCCTTATCGCTGGGTGGTGCATTTGTGGGCTTGTTGTTGGCGCAAAAGAGTTTTTCTATGCCATCGCTCATCGGTTTGATTATGCTGATGGGCGTGGCGACCAAAAATTCGATTTTGTTGGTGGAATACGCGATTTTGGCGCGGCGTGAACAAGGTTTAAGCCGTTTTGACGCATTGATGGATGCTTGCCACAAACGCGCCCGCCCCATCATCATGACCACATTGGCGATGGCGGCGGGTATGTTACCGATTGCGATTGGATTGGGTGCGGCGGATACCAGCTTCCGCTCCCCGATGGCGATTGCGGTGATTGGTGGATTGATGACTTCCACCATTTTGAGCTTATTGGTGATTCCGGCCGTATTTACTTACATAGACGATATAGGGGCGTGGGCAAGAAAGTGGAAAAGTGTGGAAAATCGCACACCATGACCGATATACCACCACGCTCCCCCCATACCTATACCTTAAGCGACTTTGATTTTGTCCTGCCTGAAGAGCTGATTGCCCAGCATCCAGCTCCGCAGCGCAGTGGGTCGCGCCTGCTGGATGCCACTGGTGCGACTGCTGCAACGCCAACGCACCGCATTTTTAACGAATTACCAACCCTACTACGTGCAGGGGATTTGCTGGTTTTTAACGATACCAAGGTGCTAAAAGCCCGCTTGTTTGGTGAAAAAGCCACGGGCGGCAAAGTGGAACTGCTGGTCGAACGGGTGCTGGGCGGTAACCAAGTGGCGGCGCACATGCGGGTTAGCAAGAAGCCGGAAATCGGTGCTACCTTGAAATTGGTGTGCGCCGAAGGCCATGCCGATGGCTTGAGCGCCACCATGCTGGGACGCTGGCCGGATGCCGTGCAAGGGCCGCTGTTTCGCTTTGTATTGTCGAATGATGCGGGCGATAACCCCTATACCTTGATGGAACGGCACGGACATGTGCCACTGCCGCCCTACATCACCCATACCGATTCGGCGGAAGATGTACAGCGTTACCAAACCGTTTTTGCCAAAAATTTAGGCGCAGTCGCCGCACCGACGGCAGCGCTGCATTTTGATGAGGCATTGTTGGCACAATTGGATGCCATCGGGGTACAACGTGCCTACGTGACCCTGCATGTGGGGGCGGGAACCTTTCAGCCCGTCAAAACCGAAAACCTCAGCGAGCACCAGATGCACAGTGAATGGTATGACGTTCCCGAAGCCACACAGCAAGCCATCGCCGATTGCCGTGCGCGGGGGGGGCGTGTGGTTGCTGTGGGAACAACGACCGTGCGCACGCTGGAATCGTGGGCAGCCAGTGGCATTGCGCAGGGTGATACGCAAATTTTCATTACCCCCGGGTTTTCCTTCCGGCTGGTGGATTTGCTGGTGACCAACTTTCATTTACCGAAATCCAGCCTCATGATGCTGGTATCGGCTTTTGCAGGGTATGAACCTATCATGGAACTCTATCGCACCGCCATTGCCGAGCGTTACCGCTTTTTCAGCTATGGGGATGCCATGTTGCTGGCACGGTACCACCATGACCCTATTCGACAAATTTAATCGTCATCCGGCTTACCGCATTGCGCTGGTAAGCATCCTTTTGGCATCGCTCGCCAGCCCATTGGCGTGGTGGCGAGCCAAAGCAGCGGCAGAAGAAACCATCGTGACCCTCGCCGCCGATGAAGCCAAGCGTTTATTGGGGCTTTCGGGTTCACGTCCCGGGGTTTTTAGTTATACCGACGTGAACCGCCAGCAAGTGCAAGCGGTTGCCGATGCGATTGTGGGAGGGTTGTTGGATGTCGTGACGATTTACGATGCCCAAGGGCGGGAATTAGCCAAATCCATGTCCCATCCCGGAACGATGATCGCATTAGAGTTGCCGCGCGAATCATCCCGCCACACCCCTCCCCGCTATACCCAATCGCATTACAAAAGCCTGCAATCGCCGTATACCAACTTGTGGTTGTTGCGGGTGTTTGTGCCGCAATACCAATTCGCGGACGACCCAAGAAGCCCGATTGTGGGATACCTTGAGGGCATTCGCATCATGCCCCAGTGGCAACAAAATCAAATTTGGCACAACTCCTTGCTGATGGCGTTGCTGGTAGGCATCGCGTCGCTGGTATGTGGTGCGGTGCTGTATCCGGTGGTGGTATCGTTGATTGCGGAAAATTCCCGTAAAACGCATGAAGTACTGGAATCGAATATCAGCATGATGGAAGCATTGGGGCGCACCATTGCCAAGCGCGATTCGGATACGGGGCTGCACAATTACCGCGTGGCGTGGATTGCGGCACGTATCGGCGAAGAAATGCGGCTTCAGGGTTCTGCCATGCAATCATTGATTGCGGGGAGCTTTTTGCACGATGTGGGAAAAATTGCAATTCCCGATTCCATCCTCCTCAAACCCGGCCCCTTAACCGACACCGAAATGGCCATCATGCGCACCCACGTTGCGCAAGGTGAAAGCATTGTGGGCGATATTGGCTGGCTGGCGGGTGCAAATGCGGTAGTAGCCGGTCACCATGAAAAGTGGAACGGAACGGGTTACCCGCGCGGGTTGGTGGGCGAGCAAATTCCGATTACCGCGCGTATTTTTGCGGTCGCCGATGTCTTCGATGCCCTCTGTTCCCGACGACCCTATAAAAAACCGATGGAATTCAGTGCGGCGATGGAAATTTTGCAACGGGATGCCGGAATCCATTTTGATCCGAACATCATCAACATCTTTGTACCCATTGCACCCGCGTTATATGAACGCCTGCACCATGCCAACGAGCGCGATGTACGTGGCCTGATGGAGGAAAGGATTAAGCGGCATTTTGGCGTGTAATTGGGTGGAATGGAGGGGAGAGCGTGGAGAGGTCAGTAGAATTGCTTATGCTTGAATTCAATCTGATTACCACCGATCCCACCAGCCACGCCCGCCGTGGCACACTCACGCTGAACCACGGCGTGGTGCAAACCCCCATTTTTATGCCCGTAGGAACCTACGGAACCGTGAAGGGCGTGATGCCGCGCAGCCTTGAAGAAATGGGGGCGCAAATCATTCTGGGCAATACGTTTCACCTGTGGATGCGCCCCGGGCTGGACGTGATGAAAGGCTTTGGCGGTCTGCACGCCTTTGAAAAATGGAATAAACCCATTCTGACCGATTCGGGCGGCTTTCAAGTATGGAGCTTGGGGGCGATGCGCAAAATCAGCGAAGAAGGTGTGCGCTTCTCCAGCCCCGTGAATGGCGATAAATTATTCCTCACGCCCGAAATCAGTATGCAGATTCAAACGGTGTTGAATAGCGACATCGTGATGCAGTTTGACGAATGCACACCCTACGAAACCAAAGGCCACCTCACCACCGAAGCCGAAGCCCGTGTTTCGATGGAATTGAGCCTGCGTTGGGCGAAGCGTTGCCAAGCGGAATTTACCAAGCTGGAAAATCCGAATGCCCTGTTTGGGATCGTGCAGGGTGGCATGTTTGAACATTTGCGCCAAGAATCATTGGAACAACTGGTGGATATGGATTTCCCGGGTTATGCCGTTGGCGGCGTGAGCGTGGGTGAGCCAAAAGAAGAAATGCTGCGTATCATGGCGCATACGCCACACCGCCTGCCCGCCGATAAACCACGTTACCTGATGGGGGTAGGCACGCCCGAAGATTTGGTGCAAGGCGTGGCGGAAGGCGTGGATATGTTCGATTGCGTCATGCCCACCCGCAATGCGCGTAACGGCACGATTTTCACCCGCTATGGTGATTTGAAACTGCGCAATGCCCGCCATAAGCACGACCCGCAGCCGCTGGATACCAGTTGCACCTGCCATGCGTGCGCGGGGGCTTCGGGCATACCGTGGGATCAGGGCGGGCGTGATGGATTCAGCCGCGCCTATTTGCACCACCTTGACCGCTGCGGGGAGATGCTGGGGCCGATGCTGACTACCATCCACAATCTGCACTACTATCTGAACCTGATGCGCGAAATACGTGAAGCCTTGGATGCTGGCACGTTTGCTGCTTTTAGAACGCAATTCCAATCCAATCGGGCACGCGGATGTTAGTTGAATGTGTTAGTTGAATGTTAGTCGAATGCCGCTTTTTTGGGCTATATTGACACTTGTATCTGTACCTTTTTATCTTTTTACTTTTTAGGCAATAAAACGAGGAAACACCATGAAAGTTAGTGACATTCTGCGCATGAAGGGCAATACCCTCTACACCGCAACTCCCAATGACCTTTTGTTGACGGCTGTCACTTTGATGGCAGAACGTGATGTGGGCTCTTTAATCGTAATGGAACATGGTGAACTGGTCGGTATCCTGACCGTTCGTGAATTAAGCCAAGCCATCGCCAAAATGCAAGGCGATGTGCGCCAAACATCGGTACGTGCTGCGATGGATGATTGCCCCGTTACTTGCACACTGGCCACCGAAATCGACGAAGTGCGCCGCATGATGTTGGATCGCCACGCCCGCTATATGCCGGTGATGGACGCAGGCAGACTGATGGGCGTTATCAGCTTCCACGATGTGGCGCGTGCGGTGGTGGATAGCCAAAACTTTGAAAACAAAATGCTCAAAGCCTATATCCACAACTGGCCAGAAGATGGCACCAACGGCAGCGAAACCCCCAAGCTGTAAGCGTGTAATGGTGTTATGAGCGGAAATACATTCGGAACACTCTTTACCGTTACCAATTTCGGCGAATCCCACGGCGCAGCCATTGGTTGCGTGGTGGATGGCTGCCCCCCCGGGATGGACTTGTGCGAGGCGGATATTCAAGGGGACTTGGATCGCCGCCGCCCGGGTACATCTAAATTCGTCACCCAGCGCAATGAGCCGGACGCAGTTCGGATTTTGAGCGGGGTGTACGAAGGCAAAACCACGGGAACGCCTATCGCTTTGTTGATTGAAAACACCGATCAACGCAGCAAAGACTATGGCAATATCTTGGACACCTTCCGCCCCGGTCATGCCGATTTCACCTACTACCAAAAGTATGGTCGGCGTGATCCGCGCGGCGGTGGTCGTTCCAGTGCCCGTTTGACGGCTCCGATGGTGGCTGCGGGTGCGGTGGCGAAAAAATGGCTGAAAGAAAAATTCGGCATGGAATTTCGTGCGTGCATGACCCAAATCGGTGAATTGCCGATTGCCTTTGAAAGCTGGGAACATGTGCCGAATAATCCCTTCTTTGCCCCCGTAGCCGATGTCAGCGCTTTGGAAGAATACATGGAAGCCCTGCGCAAATCCCATGATTCTTGCGGCGCACGTTTGCGCGTGGTAGCGACGGGCGTACCCGTGGGGCTGGGCGAACCGCTATTCGACAAAATGGATGCGGATATTGCCTACGCCATGATGGGTATTAACGCCGTCAAAGGGGTGGAAATTGGCGCAGGTTTTGCCAGCGTCGCGCAGCGTGGTAGCGTGCATGGCGATTCGCTCACCCCCACTGGCTTTGCGAGTAACAACGCGGGCGGCGTGCTGGGCGGCATCACCACCGGACAAGATTTGGAAGTGAGCATTGCCATCAAGCCCACCAGCTCCATTCTCACGCCGCGCGATTCGGTCGATAGGCTCGGCAACCCGATTCAGGTGGTCACCAAAGGCCGCCACGACCCTTGCGTGGGCATTCGCGCTGCCCCGATTGCCGAGGCGATGCTTGCACTGGTGGTGATGGATCACGCCCTGCGCCACCGTGCGCAAAATGCGGATGTTCCTCCCCATCCCGTTTTTAATCTTTGAATTATTTTGAATTTATTAAATCTTTTCAATATGTCCAACACCACTGAAAATAATCCTACCGAGACCACCCCTCAAACCACCCCCGCTACGCCTGCTACCCCCAATAGCGAGCAACTTTCCGCAGCGGAATGGATGATTCAAGAGCTGCACCGCCGTATGCAGCAAGGTTTGTCCGGCACAGCCCCTTTGTCGCCTGCACCGGAGAAAAATTAAAACCTCGGTAAATCGGGGTGCTTGATTTTTCCGCTGCGCACGAGCATTTTTCCGTATTCGGCGCAGCGGTGCAGGGTGGGGATGACCTTGCCCGGATTCAATAATCCTTTTTCATCAAACGCGGTTTTAATCGCTTGCATTTGGGCATTTTCTTCCACACTGAACTGGGTACACATGCTATTCAGTTTTTCGATGCCCACGCCATGTTCACCCGTCACCGTGCCGCCCATTGCCACGCTGGTTTCTAAAATCTCGGCACCGAATAATTCGCAGCGGTGCAATTGATCGGGATCATTGGCATCAAACAAAATCAGCGGATGCAAATTACCATCACCCGCGTGGAACACGTTGGAGCAGCGCAATTGGTACTTTTTCTCCATCTCCGCAATCGCTATCAAAATATCGGCCAGCCGTTTTCGCGGAATGGTGGAATCCATGCACATATAGTCGGGGCTGATGCGACCGCTGGCGGGGAAGGCGTTTTTGCGACCGCTCCAAAACTTCATGCGCTCGGTTTCGTTCTGGCTGACGGCGATCTTGGTTGCACCCGATGCCGTCAGAACACTCGCCATCCGCGCAATTTCTTCTTCGACTTCCTCCGGCGTGCCATCGCTTTCGCACAACAAAATCGCTTCGGCGTTGAGGTCGTAACCCGCTTTGACGAAGTCTTCGACGGCGGCGGTCATGGGTTTGTCCATCATCTCCAATCCGGCGGGAATAATGCCGGCGGCAATCACCGCTGCTACTGCGTCACCGGCTTTGCGCAGATCGTCAAAACTCGCCATGATGCAGCGTGCCAACTGTGGTTTCGGCACGAGTTTGACGGTCACTTCGGTGATAACCGCCAACATACCTTCGCTACCGACCACCAAACTCAGCAAATCGTAACCCGGAGCATCCAGCGCATCGCTACCAAAGGTAATGGGGTCGCCTTCCATCGTAAAGCCGCGCACCTTCAACACGTTGTGCAGGGTTAAACCGTATTTCAAACAATGAACGCCGCCCGAATTTTCCGCCACATTGCCGCCAATGGTGCAAGCAATTTGGCTACTGGGGTCGGGGGCGTAGTACAAACCCAGCGGAGCCACCGCTTCGCTAATCGCCAAATTCCGTACCCCGCATTGCACGACCGCCGTGCGGCTGAGGTGATCGATTTCAACAATACGATTGAACCGCGCCAATGAAAGCGTGACCCCTTCCGCATGGGGAAGCGCTCCGCCCGATAGCCCCGTGCCTGCACCACGCGCCACCACAGGCACATGCAGCGCGTAGCAGGTTTTCAAAATGGCACTGACTTGTTCCTCGGTTTCCGGCAGGGCAACCAGCAGCGGGCGTTGACGGTAGGCGGTGAGCGCATCACACTCGTAAGGCGTGGTGTCCTCATCCGTCCAGAGCAGGCAATCCACAGGCACATGCGGTTTGAGTGCTTGTAAAATGCGTGTTTGTTGCTCTCTTTTTGATAGTGGATTCATATTTATGTCCCTCATTAGCGTTTTACCGCAGTATCTTATCCCCAAGCAAGCATTGACGGCGTTGGCTGGTTCATTTGCCCGTGCTGCGTTGGGTAGCACGACCACTTCGGTCATCCGCTGGTTTGTCCAACGCTACAACGTGAATATGGCAGAAGCGGCGAATCCAGACATCGCCAGTTATGCCACGTTTAACGATTTTTTCACCCGCGCCTTGAAAACCGGAGCGCGTCCGTTAGCGCAAGCGCCGTGGCTGTGTCCGGTGGATGGGGCGATTAGCCAAATTGGAGCCATTGAAAGCGACCAGATTTTTCAAGCCAAAGGGCATTCGTATTCCACGACTGCGCTGGTCGGCGGAGACAGGACATTGGCGGCGCAGTTTGAAAACGGGTATTTTGCGACCATTTATTTAAGCCCGCGCGATTACCACCGCATCCACATGCCCTGCGATGGCGTGCTGCGGCGCATGATTTACGTCCCGGGGGATTTATTCTCGGTGAATCCGACCACCGCGCGGGGCGTTCCCGGATTGTTCGCCCGCAATGAGCGCGTCGTTTGCGTCTTCGATACCCCGCACGGCGCGATGGTGCTGGTGCTGGTGGGCGCGACCATTGTCGGCAGCATGGCAACCGTCTGGCACGGTGTGGTGAATCCGCCGCGCACGGGTACGCTGTGGGAAAAGCACTACGAAAGTAAAGAAGGTAAAGAAGGTAAAGACGCGATTACCCTGCGCCAAGGCGATGAAATGGGACGTTTCATGCTGGGTTCAACCGTGGTGATGCTGTTTCCGCAATCGGCTGGCATGGCGTTTCACCCTGATTGGAAAGCGGCTTTACCCGTGCGCATGGGTGAGATAATGGGAACATGCGATTGATGCAATGGATTCGGTGCTTTTTGCTGGTTTTGGTTGTGCTGCGCTTGCTGACAGGCGCGGCATGGGCGATGCCGTCTCCAGCAATTGTGACCTCTGCACCGATGACCGAAGCCATGTCCTGCCACGAAATCGAATCCGAATCCGATATGGCACTCGATGCCGATGTCAGTAGCGCGTTATGCCATGTATGCTGCATGGGCGTGCTGCATACGTTGATGGTGTTGCATATTCCCACCGCCTTACCCCGCCACGCGCCGCCTGTTCACCATGCGCAGGATGTCGCACGCTGGCAACATACACCCGATTTGCGCCCGCCGATTTGATCCTCTGAAAAATTGATTGCACCGGTTTTGCTACAGAATTTGTAGCTACCTATGTACGCCCTATATGCGTTCTAGGCGTTTTTCATTCATTTTTTTGAGGTTTTTATCATGGCAGATTCTGCATCGTCATCTTTTTCTTTTTCATCGCAACACGCCAGTATGTTGCTCAAGTATTCGGGGATTAGTTTTATCTCCGGTGCGGTGAACCACGGTTTTTTCAGTGGTGAGCGTTCGTTGTGGACGGCGGGTATCGGTATCGTTTTATTTGTGATGGGCGCGTGGTGGGAACACCATCTCACCAGCCAAGAAGCCGAAACGCCCAAAACGCTGTTGCAAACCCTGCTATGGGGTACGCTGCTGTCGATTGGCTTGGGATTTTTTACGGGGGGATTGCAGCATTTTCCCGATTCACCCGCCCGCAGCGCTTGGGTCGTACCGGTGGGATTTTTTGCTTCCGTCTTGGCGATGGCAGTCAGCGGCGATTTTGCTTGGCAGCGTAAAGCGTGGCTGTATGTGGTGGGCATCGGATTGGCGACTTGTGTTATCAGCTATTCGGCATGGCAATGGTTTGAAGCAAATCCCGCTATGCAGCAACAACATAGTCACGGTGATGATAGCCACAGCGTGAATGAGCAGCCCGCTTTGGTCGCGCAAACCATTAGCCGCAGCGTGATTGTGCGCATGGATGACCGGATGCGCTTTACCCCCAGCAGCATTCCGGTGCAAGCGGGTGAAACCATCCATTTTGTGGTGCATAACGATGGTGCTACGGCGCACGAAATGGTGCTGGGCAGTGCCAAAGAAATTGCGGAACACGCCGAGTTGATGCGCCAAATAGCCGCCGGAAAAGTCC
>ERZ724506.405-NODE-405-length-15166-cov-9.391238_pt1 | contig 15166 bp, 13 predicted proteins | sample MGYA00376039_ERZ724506 | MGnify/ENA primary metagenome ERZ724506 (study PRJEB28724, sample SAMN07190887) | wastewater metagenome | isolation source: effluent of sewage treatment plant in Hong Hong | place: USA: Christiansburg, Virginia | collected 2016-03-01 ... | reverse complement strand
TCTCGATCGGGAGACCATGACAGTCCCAGCCAAAACGACGTTCAACATATTTGCCTTTCATCGTCTGATAACGAGGAATAATATCCTTGAGTGTGCCAGCAAGAATATGCCCATAATGAGGAGTACCGGTAGCAAAAGGAGGACCATCATAGAAACCAAATTCCTCTCATCCCTTGCGAAGATCAAGGGATTTCTGAAATGTCTTGTTCTCATCCCAATAAGTGAGGATCTCTTCTTCGAGAGCTGGGAATGATTGACGTGAGTTGATTTGTGGGAACATAGGTGTTTATTTATGAAAAAATATATGTTTTTGAATAATTGAGAGCATATCTACAGAACCGTAGAATTTGAGTTCTGGTAAACGATCAATATCTATCCATTCTGCCATACCCATCCAAGCTTTTTCACCTTCTTCGAGTCCATCAATGGAGAGCTCACCTCATACAACGGTTGCAGTGTAGAAAAGAAGAATAGACTGAATATTTCGCTTGGATGTATTCGTTCGGAAGAATGAACTCTGGCAATCAAGAAGTCATCCCATCTCGATATCATATCCTGTTTCTTCTTTTACTTCTCGAACAAGTGCTGCCTCGATAGATTCACCAAGCTCGATCCGTCATCAGGGAAGACTATAGCCATCTCACCACTGAGGACCAAGCAGAATTTGATTATCTCGAATGATCACAGCATACACAGATGGACAGAAGCGAAGTTCAGAAGTAGGAACTTCAAAGGAATTTCCATCTTTATCGTGACATATTACATTGTGCATAAAGAAAATTAAAGCTGGTAAAACTCATTGAAAAATGGAGCAATGGCACACTGCGTAGCCATCACGAACTGTTCTTTTCTCGTAAGCATTCCATCGGTCCATGCATGATACGATCCATGATGATCACCAATATTTTTAAGTCATGCGATCTCCTCCATAATCTGCTCAAGATCTCTTCATCGTCCATCAAACAAGCCATCAACCACACGTTCTGGAACTTCAAGATGACATGAATATCAGAAGTGTCATTCTCCATCACGATTTTCAATATACACAACTCCGATCAACCAATATGTTTCATCGATACTATCTTTGTAGACACCACCCTCCATACCAACGAAGAAATCAGCTTCAGAAGCTTCACGTCTTGTATGGAGAGCGCGGTTTTTAGCGCCTATTTTGAGTTCTGAGAGGCTTGTCGGCATATCTGGAACTCATGACAACACCTTATGATATGAGAATGTTGCCGACTCAAGATGATATGGAGCTGTGGTGATAACATGAGCGATTGCCTCAGATTTTGGCTTATTCGTGGTTCAAATAGCGAAATGCATATTATAAAAAGCACACAAAAATAAAAGATTGTGTGCTTTTGGCTCTTGCCTCCCTGGGAAGGGAGGTGCCCGAATGGGCGGAGGGCTAAGTCCAGAGAGGTACCACCGAAAGCGGATACTTGATTCTATTCTATAACGGGAACTCCCGCAAGGTTCTACTCTGGATAAATCCTGAAACATGTTCAGAATGACAAATCCATTTCTTCCTTAAGCATATCATTTCTTGAATGATTCACGATGGATAGTCGCGTGGTATGCCTTTTATTGTCAGAATCAATGATATGAAAAAAAGAATGGAACGCAAGAAAATACGAAGTTTGTAACAAAAAAGAAAAAAGCCCGCATAAATGCGGGCTTAAAATTTTCACCTTTTATGTATTTGACTGGACCTCCTGGCCAGCATTATTTTGATAATCACAAATTGCAATATTAGCACGATCTGTATCACCATGATATTTGTCTAATAATACGATATATGCATGCATAAGATCATTTTGCATTGCTTTTGTATGATTAGGCATGGTATTATAGTAGATCGTTTGAAATTGCACAAACACCCGAACCGCATCTTGGCGTTCAAGATCCAGAGTAACCATGCTGAATTCACAATCGCTCAAATAGAGAGAATCGCTGACCACAACATCTGGAACAACGGGCGGTTTATAGAGCATATCATAACGAATACTCTTGGTTTTTTCTGCGCCCAAGAACTCACCTGCACTATGGCGATCAAAGAGCCAACCAGTATCACTTTCATGGCACAGGTTTGCAAGATAGATTTTGATATAGCTATGAGCAGACTCTTCATCTAAACCATCTAAAGTATAAACAAAGCTATCCAAAACATTGAGAATAATTTCATGAGCATTCTCAATTATTGGGTATGTTTGGTGTAACTTATGATTCACCAAGCTTGCACTATACAACAATTCAATGCTTGGACGTTTCATTTGCACCAAAGCATCAAGATGAGCAGCAAGACGATGGTACAACAGATGAGATTGGACAATCTCTCCAATAATAACGCTGTTTGCAGAAATTGGATAGGCAAGAGGAATCCCTGTATACCCATTTTTTCCAAACAAAGAAGTTACTATCTTAGGCGTAGCAAGCGTAGTATCCCGCATAATGAGCCTTGATAGGAATTTTCCACATCGGAGATTTCCTATCAGAGACAAATGAGCACGAAGCACATTTGTCTCTTCGGGCGTTATTGTTCCAATTTTAGACACGTTGGTGCCCTCTAAGGATTAAAAAAACAAACATCCCTTACATTTTTGATGCATATAAGGAACAGCCAGATTTTTACCACATACTCCGTAAAAAACTCGAAGCTGAAAGAGCATAGTTTTTTACGGAAAATTTGCAACAAAAAAGAGGAGATTCTGAAGAAAAATCATCACTCGCTTGAGTGATGATTTTTCTTGTCTAGAGCTCAATCTATTTTCCGAAACGTCAAAATACTTTATGAACAGTTTTTTTGAATCATTGTTTCAAACTTTGAAAGAGAGATGGCTTTGTAGATACTACGGCTTCAGAGCGAGCAACATTTTGAGAGAATGGATTTATTTTCCCAAAGAATGTACGCATCGAAGAAACCATTCAAACGTTAGCATGTTTTTCAGAATTATTCACAGTCTGATGTGATCGGGCAAATGGAATATCTACAATCTCAATTTCAGCAAGAGCATTCAATTCTTTATCCCAAGATTTTTCCAATCACACTGATGTCTTCTTTGGAAATGGAGCTAAGCGAAAAGCAAAATCTGTAAGGGTTTCAACATCATGCGGTCACATATTTTCTCAGGAAGAACGAAAATTATCCAAATAAACAACATTATTTGGTACATCATTTACTGCTCAAGAAAAAAGGCCATTAATCTCTCACCGACTTTTCATGATATTATCTACTCTTTGAGAGATATTACCACTTTTTAAATGAAATTGTGATATATTATGATCGAGTACATTATTATCCTGATTTTGATCAATCTGTTCCCAAGAAATACGTATAGGTATCGTGGATCAAACAACAGAAAAAGGATATTTATCTGGGATCGGGGCAATATCAAAATATTTCAATAATTCATGTTGCTGAAGATCACTTATATAACCATCAACATCATTTCAACGGTACAAAATCGTATACGCTCCTCGAACATAATTATTCTTATATATATAATCATTCCTATACACATCAAGAATTTCAGCAATGGTTGCACCGATATTTTCTTGTGGGGATTGCTCTGTTTTTGAATCAAGAATAGATTGGCCAAGACGAAGTATAGCAAGAGTACTTGTTACAGGTGTTCCATCTCGAAAACTCTGATTTTTCAAATCTCTCATACGAGCCACAAGTTTTTTTTGGATCCTTCATCGATCAGGAATGAGCTGGCTCATTCCATTTAGTTGAGATAGCTCAGTTTGTTGGTCTAATCCATGTTGACCTAATTCAGAAAGTGACATAAAAATATGAAAGATGAAGCTTTGAATGCTATTTACTTTCATTGTAGTGAAATTGACAAATTTGTCCAAAAAATAGAGTAATAGCAAGGATTCTTAATTACCTTATGCTAAAGCGCACTCTTAGAAAAATATTAAAATATCAACTTCATAAAAACTCTCCAAAATCGCACATCATAATCAGCAATTTCACCCTTGAATTGTGTATATCCAGTATAACCAGATGAATCAAAGAGATCTTTCATATGATCAAAATCAAGATAGCGATATCCAAGAGCATACGAATCAGCGAACCATCGATCGATCAGAGCAAGTCCGAGGTGATATTGTTTTGCTTTGTGATTCTGAAATGCTATGAGATAGGTAGATGTTGGGTGATCATCGAGAAAAATAGCACCAGCAAGGACCTCACCATCTACCGAAGCGAGAAAAATACGAAAGTCCTCAGGATATTTATCCATGAGAAAATTCTGTCGATAGATAAGATAACGTTTGTATCCATGTGGAAGCTTTGTCTTCTCATAGGCAAAACGAAACTCCTCCCAAGAAGCATTCGTATTGATAGAGATTTTTCCAGATTGAAGTAATTTATGAATTTTCGATCGATGACCTCGCATATTCGACTGCCACTTTTTCCAGTATTCCTGAGCATCAAGCACGGAGAATGCCGAACGAGTCGAGTGATGAAATGATCGTGAAATCACATATCCAAATCGCAGCCACCACGATCCGATGGGATGATCCCTATGCCACCCAGACCAGAGCACTAATCCCCTCTTCATACCATATTTTTGAAGGAGCTCACGAGTTGGCTCGATATCAGATTTTTCAAAAACAGCATATGAAAAAAGCCCAAAACAATAGTGAGTAATATATCCAAATCACTCCACTTCATCGACCAAAACAGTTCAGCTCCCTTGTGAATGCATGAGATAATTCGCATACGAACGAGCGTGAGAACGGTAGTAATGATATTCTTCTGGGAGTTCGGTAGGAGAGAGTTTTTTCATAGAGGCAATATACCAAAATCTACTCAAGCGGTCAAATCGAGAATTATCACCGAAAAAATATAACCAAGAATAGAGGAATATTACTCAAAATAAAATTCATAAAAACACAAGTGAAAATGATATCTCATTTTTGCCACCAACACAAATATATGAGATGATGAAGATATTATTTTTCATACATCTTATGTCCTGACTCACATCTCAAGAAGTGACCGAGCGGCTCAAACAATACGGAACAAACGAGCTCTCAGTAACCAATAAAAATCCGTGGTACAAAATCCTTGCCGGACAATTCACGGATATTCTCGTTCTGATCCTCATTGGTGCAGCAGTGATTTCACTTATCAATGATGAGATTTCTGACGCAATTGTGATCCTCGTGATCGTCCTCCTCAATGGTGGAATATGATTTTTTCAGGAATATCGCACCGAAAAAACACTCGAAGCACTCAAAAAAATGGTCCATCCTGAGATCCGGGTCATTCGTGATGGATGAGAAATGATTATCCCAGTCGAGCATCTTGTTCCTGGGGATTATGTCATCTTGGCAGAATGAGACAAAGTGCCAGCTGATGGTGTCCTCAGAGAATCCAATCGCCTCAAGGTCGATGAATCAGCACTCACAGGAGAGAGTGTACCAGTTGAGAAAAAAATCAATCATGAGGTATTTATGGGTACAGCTATTGCTCGTGGAAGTGGTATGTTTGAAGTTGCAAAAACCGGAATGCAGACAAAATTCGGATCGATTGCCAAACTCGCGACTGAGACAGAAAAAATGAAATCACCACTCCAAAAAGAACTCGAACACATTGGAAAATTCGTAGCAAAAGTTACTCTTGTCATTTGTACTCTCCTCTTCGCTGTAGGGATGCTCCGTGGAGAGAGCTTTCTTGAGAGTCTCATGTTCTCTGTTGCAACTGCTATTGCAGCCGTTCCAGAATGACTCCCAACAACGATCACGATTGCACTTGCACTCGGTGCATCCGTACTCGCTCGAAAAATGGCGATCATCAAGAAACTCTCATCCGTCGAGACGCTCGGAGCTGTGACGACCATCTGTAGTGACAAGACCGGAACACTCACGAAGAATGAGATGACCGTTCGAGAATTTCTTCTAGCAGACGGTAGCACTTATCATGTATCTGGGAGTGGTTATGACCCACGGAATAGCTCAATCACCAAATGAAGTGGGCACACGCCAGAGAAGAATCTCACTTCACAAGATCTTGTTATCAAACTCCTCACAATTCTCGAGAATTGTAACGATGCAGAATTAATTGAGACAAATGGGCAGTATTCGATCCTCGGAGACCCAACTGAAGGATCGCTCATCACTCTCGCATATAAAGTATCGAGTGAACAACGATTCAAAGAGAATGTCCTACAATCATTTCCATTTGATTCTGACCGAAAACTGATGTCGGTTATTACTCAAGAATCAATCCTCGTAAAAGGATCACCCGATCATGTCATGGCAAAAGTCACTCATTATCAGGAAAGCGATGGAACAATCTCTGTAATGACGGAAGCAAAGAAATCAGAAATCTTTGCCGTCTACGGTCATATGGCAGAGAATGCGCTGAGAGTTCTTGCATGCGCCTATCGAGCAAATGATCAAGATAACTACGAGACAGAGTCAGACGTAGAGCGAGATCTCATATTCATCGGTCTCGTGGGAATGATCGATCCTCCTCGTGATGAAGTCAAAGATGCTGTGAAAAAATGCCACAGTGCTGGTATCAGAACTATTATCATCACCGGAGACTATGGACCAACTGCAGCAGCCATTGGGCGAGAGCTTGGCATGGTTCAAGGTGACAATCTCAAGCTCCTTACAGGAGCCGAGGTAGAAGCTATGAATGATAAAGAACTCTGAGAAATTCTCAAAGACAAAACTCGTGCCCTCATATTTGCACGATCACTTCCAGAACAAAAAATGCGAATCGTCTCACTCCTTCAATCTCACGGAGAAATTGTCGCCATGACCGGCGATGGAGTCAACGATGCGCCAGCTCTAAAAAAAGCAGATATTGGAGTCGCTATGGGTATTACTGGTACGGAAGTATCCAAGGAAGCAGCAACTATGATTCTCATGAACGACTCATTTGCATCGATCGTGACCGCTATCGAAGAAGGACGAAGAATCTATGACAATCTCAAGAAATTCATCTGGTTTGTATTCTCATGCAATATTGCTGAACTCTTCACCGTATTTGCGGTTATCGCACTCAATCTTCCAATTGCCCTTACTGCTATCCTCATTCTCTGTATTGATCTTGGGACGGATATTCTCCCTGCCGTAGCACTTGGAGTCGACAACGGTGATCCGAAGAACATGAGTAGACCTCCTCGCAATCCACAGGAGAAAATCATGCAAAAACCATTTGTTCTTCACTTCATTACTACAGGCCTCTTTATCGGAGTATGTGTTGTGGCAGCATTCATCCTTACGCTCGTGAATGATGGATGGACATGGTGAGGAACGAACACTGGTTGGCACCATGCTTCTACTGTAGCATTTGCGACGCTCGTTATCGTCCAACTTATCAATACTTTTTCAGCTCGTTCATTTACACAGTCAGCATTTCGTGTACCGCTTGGTGGAAACATCCTTTTAATAGTTGCGATGATCACATCACTTTTTATGGTTAGTATTATTATATATACCCCACTTAATATGATCCTCCATACTACAACACTTGATTGGAACGACTGGATAATTGTGCTCGGATTCTCACTTTTACCACTCTTGTTTCAAGAAATTATAAAGTGGCGCAAACGGAATACAATTTCTTGTGAATAGAATTTGTAAAATGCATGAGAGAACTACTCACGGAGTATAACTAAAACAAAACGCCCACTTGGGGCGTTTTTAGTAAATATATAGGCTTCATGCTTTTCAGGAGGACCACGAATTAAGGCACCAGGGAAGAAGAAAAAATCATCTACCTGATCAAACTACAATCTCAAAAACTTTGGTTTTATTTTACTACTTACTACTTATATTTACTTTTGGTTTGTGGTATAACGGGTAAATTATTGCCGCTAATACATATAATCATGAAAAGAGAGATCATATTCAAAGAAATGGTAAAATAAGAAAGTCTGTCAGTATGTGATGACTAGAGTCCATCATGTAAAAAGCGAGGAAATTTGCACATAATCAAAAAATAAGAAATTTTTTTCACAATGAAGAAAATTCAGCCGCTACTCTTGATGAAGAAGAGGAATCATGAATATATGTATCAACAAGCAAATAAATATAAAAATACCATAAATTTGAACAAATAAGAACAAATTTCCAAAATCAAGCACTTTCATTATATCAATCAAAAAAATATCACAGTAGTGACGTATATCATGATACAGGGTATACTAAAAGTAAGTTAAAAATTTCGACAAAAAATATACCAATCAAAATAACACAAACAGAACAGATAAACTTTCGTATGTATGAAATTCGAGACATTTCATGCTTAAAAAAAATTCGAGAAGAAGATAGCATATATGATTTTTTTAAAATTAGTTCGCTTTTCGCTCTTTTTGTTGCTTTTTTGCTTCATTCCAGATTCTTGATCGCTCCTCTTTATCTCATTGAAATGTACCTTCGACCACATACGGAAGTCGTTCTGAGAATTTCAGATGAGCATTGTTCATCATTCGCTCAATATCAATCATTCCCTTATCCTCAAGCTTCCCAACAAAGTTCATCACACACCATATGAGATCTCCTACCTCATCTTCCAGTTCAGGAAGATTTTTATTGAGAAGTTCTTTGCGAATTTCTTCCATCTCATCGAGGATCCCATGAAAATAGTAGAATTCACTCGAATCTTTGAACCAACCATTGTATTGCTGATTGCGTTGTTGAAGCTGAAAAAGATGATCAATATGTTTCATAGTTCTTTTTGTTATTTTTGAGAGACTGCTAACCACTCGCTTCGGAGCATCTCCATATTAATAGTATCTTCATAATGATCTCCGATCCAAACTTCTTCTCGTTGCCTACCACACTCTTGAAATCCACACGACTTATAGCAGGCAATCGCCCGAAGATTGTCTCAACGAACCCAGAGAGAAACCTTATGAAGATGAATATAGCGAAATGTATACTCTAAGAGTAATTTGATCGCTCTTGTACCGATTCATTTCCCCGTATTTTCTCCATAGAGAAGAATTCCAAAGATCGCATTCCTATTAAATACTGAAACATTATTTAACCCAAGTGAACCAACAATAGGTGTTCACTCAATATTTTTGAGCATGATCATAAAACTATGCTTCTGAGGTTTCGAAATAATCTCATTCAAAAAATCTTCTTCAGCTTTGTAGCCCATCACTCCAAGTGGAAGATCTTGAGTTATATATTTTGCATTATCAAGATAATTGATTCAACGAGTTATGACTTCGAGGTCAGACATTTCTGGAACGACAAGAGCAATTTCCTCATCTTCGAGGACGATAATTCGATTGGATTGATGCATAATTATGAATAGTTATAAAACCTACTTATATGATATTTAAACGGCGCTTATATTTTTCAATATTTACCGTTATTGGTTCTTGTTCAAATTCGCGCTTAAGATATTTCATTGAAACGAGAAGCATCTGAAGAATCGATCTCTCCACATCCTCACCTAAATAAAGTTTATGTGCTATCCTTAACATTATATCATATCGCAATTCTCCAATATTTTTCCCTATTGAATACATATGATCTGTGGAATGAGATCGGTCAAAATGTCTTGAGTGTCTTGGTGGAACTTGGTCGAGTAACTCTGCTACAATTTCACCTAATAGCGCAAGCTCCATTCTTCATCTATTTTTATCTTCTTGAGCAGATACAAGCATTTGCTCTCTCCAAGAGTGTAATATAGCAAAACGATGACCTGAATAATCAATCATTTCACATGTTTGCTTGAGATTCTCCCCCGTTAATATTGATCGAGCAACCTCGACACTACGATAATATTCGTGATCTTTCATGCAAAGAATTATATCTATAGTATAGATAGGAGTGTGAGTATTGCAATACAGATATTGTCATTATTTCTGTATGAGCTCAATACTACCACCTTCTTGAATCCAGAGATCAATCTGAGTGAGCATTTTATTAAGCGCCTCCTGCTTCATACTACTTTGAAGATGTTGAACAACTCGACTGTAGATCTGAGTAAGTTCACCTGGAGCAAATGATTCCTTTTTCATAAGAGTAGTGATATATCGAACAAGTCGTATAACACTTGTTCGCTCATTTATGAATGAAGATCCAGAAAGAGAAACAAATCGCACACCAGAAAATTCAGCAACAGAAATTCCCTTGAGTTCTTTTGCAAGATCCTGATGAAATGGATCAACTTCTTGTTCCTTGAAATTATCCTGTTCTTCTACCATATTCACACTAGGAGTTATATCTTCATCAGTCAAATGGAGGAATCCAAATATCTGCGAAAGAGAAAACTCATCTTTCCAACCTCGATGTACATAATTTCCATAGAGTTGTGAGAGGTAAATCATAAGTCCTCCGGACACCATGAGGGCAATTACCTTTGCAATGCTACCATCAATCTCTGTCCAAATATCAAAGAAAAGAATTTTTGCGAGTGCAAATGTTCCAATATAGAGACCAATTGTGCGAAATTTTGGATTTTCACGAGTGATTCATCGAATGATGAGAAATGTCGCAACGATAGTGAGATAGATAGATACAGCAAATGTATTGATAAACTCGTTCACATAGAGTGAAGAAAGAATGAGGAATCCAAGAATGCTCGTTGTAAAATTCATATATCCGTAGAGTTCTTTTGATCGAAGTCCGATATATCCGACCGTCACAAAGAGAAAGAGAGCACTCCATTGCACGATAAATTGTAACAATGTATCATGATAGAGTCCATCGAATTTTGCGAAAAATGCCAATCCAAAGACTACCAACGCAACACTCAAGAATACCTTATGAATAGTTCTACCATAGTGTGCATAAAGAGGGGCTACAAGGGTGAGAAATCCTATCATACCGAGCAAACTCCATCCAGTTCCTGTCGATGGGATAATCTGTGCAACACCAGATCCAATAGCAAGAATCGCAACAATATGGAGAATATCGTATCCTATGCGTTCATTTCACTCATCACGGTGCAAGACATAGAGACTGGCAAATACCGATATCATAGCAAGAAGTGAAGTCCCAAGTGCAAGATAATCTCGAGTATGGAGACCACCAATAAGCAGGAGATATTTACAGATGCCAATGAAGAATACCACCGATGCAAAGAGGAGGATTCTTCGATCCTGCATACGACTATAGACCATATACAGAATTGATGATTCAATCATCCAAGCAAGACTCATCACGCTCGCGCTCTCTTGAAAAATGAACGCAAGAGCAAATGTCACAAGAGAAAGTGGAAGAGCAAAAAGAACGAGAAGTGTTGTTTTATTCGGAGCAGAGATAGTATTCTTCTCATCAGGAATCATCAATTTTCGACCTACCACCAGGGCATAGATGAGATACATTCACGCCTCAAGAAGATAGATAAATCATTTTGCTATTGAGCCAATATCATAAGCAGAGGTTATCTGATAGATGGCCGTCATTAGAACCAATGCACCGACTGGAAGTGAAGCAATCAAGAAAGATTTGTTCAACGACGTCTGTTCTTGCTGCAAGAGGAGAGCAGGCGTCGTGAGAGCAACAAGAGTGAATATTACAGTAAACATGAGAAATATTGCCGGATGTGTACTGAGGCTTGGGTAGAGGAGGATAATACCACTCAATACAAGAGATAGGAGAAAGAGTGCTGATTCTCGAGTGCGAATTGCAAATGCGCTCGATCCAAGAAGAGCAGCAATACCCAAGGATTTGAATACAAGAAGCGATCAGAAATCCATACTAGCACTCTCGAGAGCTGTTGCACCAATAAGGAGTGAGATAGCCATACCAACCAACACAACACTTCCAAGCAGTATCGAAGCACTTCGAAGAACGAGTACACCAAGTAAGATGAAGAGAGAAATGTTTACTGAGAGGAGTGTGATCAGACTCGTCGCTGTCATACCATCAACAAAATACCCAATTATTGATAGAAAGAATATCCCAACGGAAAGTCCAGATAATGAGATCAAACTGAGTGTACCAACGAACACAAAAGCCATGGAGAGAAGAAGGAGTGAAGCAATAAGAAATGGTAATAGCACAAACGTATGTGCTCATCCACCAGAACCTACCAAAGCAAAAATGACAATATATGACGCGACCAAGAGCATCATTGGCGACCGTTTCATCTTCCATGCAAAGATAGCAAGACAAGCAACACTCACGAGAAGTCATACACTGATAACAATAACCTCATTCATGCCATCATTCATACTATTGGAGGCTATACCTGCAAGCGAAAACAATGCTGTCATACCTATAATCCCAATCATCTCAAGATAGTTTCTATTCTCTGATTGATCCATCTTCGAATAGAAGAAGTTAATCACCGCAATAGCAAGAGTTATCAAGGTTGTATAGATCGAGAGAAGATAAGTAGTTTGTGATGACGCACCAACGAGAAAGGGCGTAAGATAGGCAAATATAAATGCAAATCCAAGTAACACTCGAGATCGATAGATGAGCGCCATAACTACTGCAAGTCACGTATTGAGGAGAAGGAAAATCGTTGTTGCAATATCTGAAAAAAAGGAACTTTCACTCGCTGCTCACATCCCAAGAATGTAGTGACCAGCAAGAATTGTGAGATAATTTACAGCGATTCCAACACCAAAAAGCACTCGGGATTCTGTCGTGATACCACGTTTGTCCAAGAAAATGCCAACACCAATCAGGAAAAATCAGAACAATAGTCACATGATCACTTTTCCAAAAGGTCATGCCCAATCAAAAATGAGGTAGAGAAAAAAGAATGAACCAAGAAACAAAAGAATACCACCGATCTTAGCAAGTGGACGATCAGAGAAGAACTCTCGAATATAGCGAATGAACTTGGATGGTTCCTCTGGAACAATCTCAGAAGTTGATTGTTCTTGGTACTCTTGTTCGGATTGTATACGAGCATCTTCCCAAGATTGATCGTTCTGTCTCTCCACTCAATCTTGATGAGCAAGAACAAGCTCTTCAAGAGGATTAGTTGGTCACTTTTGCTCTTGCTGAGAATCTTCTGACTGAACCACATCAGAAAGATTATTCACTGGAGAATAATAGTTTGGTTCTATAGGGTGACTAAGAGATCACGAAGATGAAAATTCAGCAAGTGATGAACGGATAGTAGACTCTGAGAAAATCACTGCTTTGAGAATCGCTCAGCAAATAATTCCAGAAATGAAGGCATCTGCCATCGTACTACGAGAATCAAATAACCCAATAAGCGTAGCACAAAGTATCATTCAGAGTAATATGGACAGAATCCATGTAATACGATTGAGAAGAGAAAACATAGAGAGTTAAATTAGAGTTGAAGTTTGCGAACAAAATACACAATTCCAGCGATAAAAGCCAAGCAAATAGCTGAGAAGAGAGCTATAAACACACCACGATTTGACTCGATAAGACGATTATCTTTATCATCACAGACATTTCATATTCCATCTTTATCGGTATCTTTTTGATCATTATTAGAAATCTTTGGACAATTATCTTGAGCATTGTAGATAGTATCATGATCATTGTCTTCACACATATCACCAATGCCATCGTTGTTTGCATCTTTTTGATCACTATTTTTGATAGTTGGACAGTTATCTCTCCAACCTTCGATCGTATCCCCATCGCTATCATCACACATATCACCTATCTTGTTTTTATCTTGATCGCTCTGGTCTGGATTTTTGATTATTAGACAGTTATCAGCTACATCACCTATGCCATCTTGGTCACTATCTTTCTGATCTGGATTTGCAATCTGTGGGGCATTGTCTTGTGCATCGAGAACTCCATCGCCATCACTATCATGAGTTTTGAGATATTTTTCTTTGTCATCACACACATCACCGACTCCATTCTGATCAAAATCAAGTTGATCAGGGTCAAATAGTGCACACCTATCACATACATCCCCAATTCCATCATGGTCACTATCCTTTTGATCTGGATTTGGGGTGTGAATACAATTATCGACACCATCTGGAACCCCATCGCGATCAGTGTCAAATTCACATGCATCACCGATATTATTTGCATTTTGATCTTTTTGATCGCTATTTTTGACGGTTGGACAATTATCACGATCTCCGATCACCATATCACCGTCATCATCACTACATGCATCACCAACTCCATCAAAATTTCGATCTTTCTGATCTGTATTTGCTACCGATCGACAGTTATCACGCATATCTATGATTCCATCACTGTCCGTATCACGACCCGTGGTTGGAATAGGAACAAACTCAAGAGGAACAGCGCTATCGATTGGAATATTAAGATCCATATTTTGACTGATACCCGATTGCTTACTTGTGAGTGCGAATAGTTCATCATCACTACATATCCACCCCCGATAAGCAAGGATAGGATTTTGTTGTTGGGGTTTGAGAATATAGACATCATTATTTCGCTGATCAAATCGAAGAGTCTTTATGGATACGCTCGTTTGTGGTCAAACCTCTTTTGCAAAAGAAATACGAAGCGAAGAAAAGGAATAATTCGACAGGTCATTCTGACGAACTTCTATATATTCTCCATTACTTGACACTATCTCAAATTTGATTGTTTTACTTGTGATAATATCAATGACAGGAGTGAAAGACTTTTTCTCAAGCTTATTCTCAAAAGAGAGTGTAATATCAAATCAAGATGGAGCGTCCATAGGATCAATTCGTAGTTGTGTTTCACGAAGATCATCAGTCAGGGTAGATTTTTGATCGATTATGTCTTTGCGAAGAGAACTTGAAATGGTATAATCATAACTTTTTCGAACAATGTGAGATTTGAGCCGTGAGGGGATAATATTATTGTCTTGTACAAAGAAAATATTGTCTCACGCTCAGGCAGACAATATGGTACTCGAATTATCAGATGGAACTTGGGCATATTCGGTAAAACAACGACTATCAAGTGCTGATGCTGTGAATGAATATCCGAGCGATACAAATACTACAAGAGAAAGAGGGAAATATCGATTCATACTAGTCTGATAAATAAATATCACCATTGTACAATATTTCAACTTTTGCGTCAAAAATCAGGAATTTTTCGTCTTGTGTAAGACGTATTTGTAGTTATGATAATAAAGAGTAAATAGTGGTCACAAGCCAGCCTGCAAAAGATTGACTTAAAACAAAAATCCATATACTTCTCCAAGTCTTTCAAACATATTGGGGATTCGCCAAGCGGTAAGGCAGCGGACTTTGACTCCGCCATGCGT
>ERZ724506.404-NODE-404-length-15177-cov-5.600516_pt1 | contig 15177 bp, 15 predicted proteins | sample MGYA00376039_ERZ724506 | MGnify/ENA primary metagenome ERZ724506 (study PRJEB28724, sample SAMN07190887) | wastewater metagenome | isolation source: effluent of sewage treatment plant in Hong Hong | place: USA: Christiansburg, Virginia | collected 2016-03-01 ... | reverse complement strand
AAGGCGTAAAAAGTTTTAAATAAAAAATATAATAAACAAAAAAATTATCAAATTCTTGATAATAATTTTATATCCTCATATAATTCTGCGAAAATGAAAGATTTTATAAAATTCAATATCGAGAACATCAAAGGAGTGCGTCGAGCAGCATCCCTCATATAGAAATAGACAAGAAATTTAACACCGACAAAGCCAAAGTTGTACAATAACAAACGTTCACCAGAAAAACCGTACTAGCATATAAATACCAAGGTAAAAAGATTATAAATGTAACTGTCAACGATGAAAAATTAATCGAATATTATCGAGGATATCAATGAGATCAAAAATGATATCAAAATGATCAAGTCCTTTATTTTCAGTACCTCAGGCTCCAAAATTCGCAAGTAATTAATTTTATTTATATCTCAGAAACTCAGAGGAGAGGTATGAATAAACTGATGATCAAGAAACTATCTATACTGTCGGTAAGCAAGCTCGCATGAAGAGTCATAGTTCTGAAGTGGAAGAATTAAATCATAGTGGAGCTATCAAATATGCGAAGAATAATAGTAATTCCAGCTCACCGCAAAAAAGAATATATAAAATTTAAGATATCATTTAACAAAAAATGAAACGATCAAATTCTAGCTATCACAAATCTGGCATTTCTTTAAAGGTATTGCTTACCATAGCAAAAGACTATAAACTTGAGGGTCCTTAATCAGGTACTCTTTTCTATGGGTATGCTAAAAGAAATTCACAGCCAGTAGTGGTGAAATATTTCTAAGATAAAATAGATAAGATTCTTGAAGTATATGATAAATTATGGAAAAATATTGCGAAGGCAGAGTGGCCCTGCATCAATCGAGTCCTCGATTATAAAACTGATGAAATTAATATCTTAGTTTTGTAGAAAAATAAAAACAACATTGTTGGACTTCCATACAAGAATATTCTCATAGATTTAGTTAAAATTATGGAATTTATTCATGACTGTGGCTATTTATACAGAAATATTGAGCCTGAACACTTCATGCTTAATCAGGAAGGCCAACTTGTTATTATAGACTTTAAAAGAGCCAGGAGATATGTGGATATTAAAGGTCATTCGATTTAGATATCCGATGCCATTTACACAGGAAGCCCTTTTGCTAGCAACAACCAAGTCAGAGGACTACCTTAGTCAAGGAAAGATGATCTTGAGTCTATTGGTTATTTAGCTTTACTTTTGAACGAAATGGAGATACCTTGGGGTGGCATGATAAAAGATCAAGTCATCAAAGTCAGATCAAGTTTAACTTTGCAGTAACTTTTCAAAGGAAAACCCCAATGGATATAATATATGGCATATGTAGTGAGACTACCTCGGAATTAACGGCCAGATTATCGATATTTATGTCAGATAATCTCTCAAAATTGAGATGAGTAATATGTTTTGTTAATTTTTCTAAACATTTAAATCAATTCCTGAGATTTTTCATCATCAGCTTCTCATAAATGGATTACTTCTAAGAATATTTAACTCTCTGAATTTCCTTCTGTCTTTCTAAACTTTCTATTTTTCCTTTTAAGTTCCTTATTTATTATTTCGCTGCAAGTAATTCAATTTTATTATTTGTTCCTTTACTTTTAAATTACTCACCATTTTTATTCTCATTCTAAATATTATTTATTCTATTTTCCACCATAATTTCAGCCATCTTATTTTATGTTTATTTGTTTAGTTCTTAAAGTATCTTGCATTTACTGTTTAGTTTTTTTATTTACTGTTTACTTATTTAATTTTGTGCATTCAATTCATTGATTTTAGCCTCTAGCTATTTTATCTTATCCTTTAATTCATTATATTTTCCTATACCTCCTATTTTTTAAAACTCACCCACCTTCTTCGTACCTATTTTTAAGTTTTTTTATAAATTCTATATTTTCCGTGATAATTATTCCTTTTATTTATCTATCTAACTCATCTTTTGTTCATAGATCCCTATTTTATTTTGCAGTTTTTCGTTACTCTCTGACATTGCTATGATATTATTAAAGTTTTATTCACTCAGGGTAAATATATCATCTGTTTTACTAATCGACAAGTTTGTTAGCAAATTGAACAGCAAATTAACTTCATAAAGTAGAATTTTATTCTATTTCTCTACTTACTATCTCTTTGGGTATAATGTTTGATTTTTTTTAATTACAGCTTTACTATTCTGCTGGCCAATTGATGAAGAAACATCATCTCTTTGATTTAGAGATGCGAAAATAGATGTTAGGATAGATTTCACATTGTCAAGCTTTTAATTCAAAGATTATTTGATTACTTCTTTAGTTTTATTCATTTCAAATTTAAGTATATCGTTATAAACCATTTTAAATATTAAATAAATAAAAATTATAAAAAATGAACCTACTACTCGATAGACTGACATACCAATCACAAATTCTCTTCTCTCTATATAAAAAGTTTCTTGTAAATCAAGGGTGCTCTTTAATCTTGAAAAAGTACATTTCTATGCTAATAAAATGCGTTGATACTAATTTTTTGCTTAGTGCCTGCTCCTAACTGTCCATACAATTATTATTATTAATCTCTTCTTAAATTATCCCCTTATCCTTAACTCCCTGGGTTGAATTTGTATTTCAGAAATTTTAGATTTGCTTTCTATTTACGATCTGTCTCTAAGCTAACTCGATAATCAACTTATCTTGTATTGCTTAAAGATTTAAGTTTCATATCAATTAGATTAGAGTCTGTCATTATTTATCGCATAGATATTGGATTTGCTTTACCTGAACCTTTACGACTTACGACTGGGATCTAAGATGCTGATCCTTGACTTAATTTTCCCTCAGGAATTGATGTCGAATATCTTTTGCCAGCAGATAATAGTACTGGAGGAAGTCCTTCTGAATTCATAGGCAGTTTTACTTTCCAATCGCAAATTTATATTATTATTATAGTTCATCTTAACAAATCTATTGAATTGATAAATATCTAACAATTAATGAGTGAAGTAATAAATAAAAATTAAATTTGGTGTTGAATAAATCATGGGAATAGGCTTTGATATGTCTCAGAAATGTAAGAGGTGATTGCATAGCCAGTTTAAATGAGGTAATAGTTTCCTTTTTACTGATTATAATGTATGATTTGTTCATCAAAGATGCCAAAAAAATGAGAAAGGACTGCCAAAACTATAATAATTAAGACAAGTCCTTAAAACCAGGTAAATTAATTTGATTATTTTAAGTTAGCATTCTCTTATACCTTCTTTTATATTTCTTAATTGTTGGTACTCTATACTTTTGATTTTAGGTTATTTCCCTTTTTCCCTTTATCTTTATCTTTTTCTTTATCTTTATCTTTATCTTTATCTTTATCTTTATCTTTGCTTTTATCTTTATTATTATGCTTTTATTCTTCTTATGATGATGTAGATATCCTTGTATACTTTTCTGGTTTTTCTGATTTTAAAGCCGATTTATTTGGACTCTATCCCTGGGGATTGATTGGAGATATTGAAAAAATAAATAGAAAAGATTTTTATTTATTTTCTCCCAGCAAGACTGCATATTTTGAATTTTTATTTACTTTAACTGTTACTAATTTTTCTTTATAAGAATATGTCGATATTGTAATATAATTAGCCAATGATCTAACCTTTCCAATACACTCTCCCTCATCAAGTTAGTTGCAAGCTTTTTCGAAAAGAACTCTATTTGTGTTCATACTATTTTATTTGTTTTTTATTAGCGAAATTAAATCAGTGTTTTCTTGTAAATCGAGTTTAAATTTATGAAAGAAAATGTTTAATAATTGTTTAGATTCTTTTTATGATTAGAGTTTGAACATATTATCCTTTAGTTTATTTATTAATTTCTAATTATCCTGAACTTCTTGAGTCATAAATGCTGCTATATAAAAACAGCAGAGAGCTTTATAGCTTGAAGAATATATGTATAGACCGTCATTAACTTGGGCTTTTTTTTGTAAAACATCTTGAAGTTCTTTTTGAATCTAGAGGTCTTCATCCAATGGTTACTTGAGCAATTGAAAGAAATCAGAGTTTTTTACCTTTGACTACTGCATATCCTCTTTAGGATGTATATGTAATTAAAATTTATTTATAATATATTTCCTTTTAATGTTAGTGATTGTAAATTAATAAATAATTAACAATCATATGCGCATCACTGAACCTTTTCAATTATATTTAAACATTGAATTATTAATCTTCATAGAAAGTGTGTAACTTTTAGCTTTTCTATTACAAATAATTGAATCAATATTACTATATTTTTTGCTCTATTTCACTAAAACTACAATTGTTTAATATGCAAATCCTAATCCGACCTCTATTTCGCTACATCTCTATACAGAAATCACCTGCAGTAATGTATCACATGATTCAGCATCGTATAACTTCATCGAAGATTCTGTAAAACATTGAATCTCAAAATTTTTCTAATCAACTTATAAACAATCTGCAAATAGGAATAAATTGTACAAAAATTGCCTTCAAATATGTAAACTAATATCATTAATTAGTCAAAATGCTATCTCTGCCGGATTTGGTTTTTCAAATGTACTGCTTTCTTACTTAGATCCATTGAGTATATTCTATCAAATGTCATAAAAAGATAAAGTTCTTCAGAAGATTAATCAACTGTTCTTGTCTCAATGTCCCATGCCAGCCTATACGCCTCTATTTGATAGATTTAATTTCGAAAATAAAGGTCTCTACTCAGGACTTTCTTTAATTCAATATTCTAAAATGGAGAATGAGAAACTCCAGCAAATAATTAATTTTTTAACAGCTTTAGAGTTAGTAAACTTAGGATTTTCTCTGCATCACTCAGTTGGAAGTAATTTTTTTGATAAATAGAATCTCACAAGTTAAACTTAGTAACAAGAATAGCTCTGAAATTGATGTCAAAACAAATGAAAGACAGCTATTTAGTTCTAGGAGGAGATTATTTTCATATTAAAGGGTCAGTCCTCGCTTCAGAAACATATAATGTTCGGCTATCAGAGCTCTTATCTGAAGTTGAGATAGATTTATGCAAATATGTTCATTTTACTGAACAGTTAAAGAAAAAAGTACTCGAATCAGGTTATGACAGCATAAATATTAAAGAAATCTACAAGATTTCTATTTTAAAAACGAGTCCAATTGTGAAAGGACTGATGACAGTTGACTTCATAACAAATAAAAACCAGTAAGATAAGCAACTCAGTCAATAAATCTATGAAATAATAGGACTGATGATCCTATATCGAAAAGATTTGGAGAATTTCATGTTTAACTTTAAGGATATTGTGAGAAAATATTTTGAATATAGATAAAACAAAATAAATTTTGATAGCTAATAAAGTCTCCCTTATTTTATCTTCTTTCAAGGTGCTCATCAAAACAAGCGCATCGATTTATGTTATCTTAATACTGTAGCCATGATGTCTGAATAAATCGAGTACTTGCAGATAAAATTACGGTCTTTGATTGGATAAGCCAGAGCAGAGTAGCTGCAAAAAAACATAAACTATTACTTGATGATATATTCTTGATATCTTATTTATTAAAGAACATGATTTGACTAGATAGAATATTATGATGGATAATAGGAATATACATCAATCAAGCTCATCATTTTTGTCTTTCTCCTTGTTTTAAAGTGTAATAAGTAGCTTCCTTTTCGAATTCAATTTCGATTTCTCGAGTTGTTAATTTCTTAAAAGCATTCTTTATGGCTTCAGTTCTCTCTTCAAGGAAATGTTGCTCGGATTTATCAACAACTAGTTTTCTAACTTGAGATCCATCAAGTCTAACTCTAACTCTATCGCTGATTATCACTCCAGGTAAAAGTAACTCAGTGAGTAAAGATTATTGAACGGAAGTAAGAGTTCTACTAAAAGGTCTCTTTTGTGTTCTGTTTTTTTTAATCCATCTTGATTGAATATTTCTGCTTGCAACGAGAAGGACGGTGGTTTTGAGCTTTTTCTCAAGTTCACCTACAACTTTCTTGTAAAGAGGAGTAAGGATGGCTTTGTTGCCTCTGTGAGTTAAATAAATAAGAGCAGCTGGCTTTTCTTTTCCATTAGGAATTTCGACAACCTTATTAATGACAATGGATGCAGCATACTTTTTATTGTCTCCATCAAGTTGAGAAATGATTTCTTGGAGAGCTGTTCCAGTTTGTTGCTCAATGGGGGAGTACTGGGCGTTCTTGTTAGTTTTGGATCTGGCGAAAATCAATGATGGTTTTTTTGTTGCTTCCATATGGCTAAGAATAAATCTAATATTTATTTATATAATAAATCCAAAATTATAAATTACTAACTTAATTTAATATTATTTGCGTCTGTGAAAATAGAACAGAAAAATTATCTTCGTTCCTTATTATCATGGGTATTTAATTTTTAGCCCAACTTGTGTATTGAAACATATTTATTTTATAGAAAAGACCTAAATTCCTCCTTATTTCCGCGAATAAATATTTAATTAGGATAAAAAGAACAGTTTAATAATTTAATTTAATGGAATTTATATGTTTTTGTAATAATCTCGATGTCAAGTAATTTCTTATAACGATTCAAAGGCAAAACACAAACATTAAGCAAGTAAGGTGTTCATAATATACTTGGCACCAAAAATATTCCATCAGTACAGCCCCCCATTCAAGTTCCTCGAGAACAAATTAACTCAACCAACAAAGCTAAATCAAGTTTAGGACAAAATGTAACTCCGAATTTCCCTGAAGAAACCAAAAATAAAACAGCAAAGCATTCGTCTATTCCTGAACCTGTAAAAAATCATAAAGCTTAAAATCCTTTTCTAGTTGCTAATCCTTTTTATCTAGATTAAGAAGAGCGTGAGAGATAAGAAATTCAGCGTAAAGAACGCCAACGATTATAATAATAAACTAAGAAGGCTCAACTAGCTCAACAAGGCCAGAATGCTAAAAAAGATCCCAAAGAAGTGACAAAAACTTCAAACTATTCTAAAAGTGTAGAGAAGAAAAATGGTACAAACAAATAATGGGTAAAGCTAGGCGGTCTTGGTGCAAATATCGGTGGAGATGACTGGGTTGAAAAAAAAAGAAAACAATAAAAAATGCAAGTAAATATTGTAATATTTAGGAATTTGCAGGTCAAGTGAAAAGTATTAACGCATAGAAAGTCAAATTAAAGCCTGATATTCCAAAGCCAAGATAAAAAGTAGAGCCAAATCCAAGACAAAAAGCCTTGTAATATAGTAAGAATGTACCCAAGCCAGTAATAAAAAGAGATAGAGAATAATAATAATAATATGAGCCACAAGAAAAACGATAATCAAACGAGCAATAACTGACTGAGCTTCAGATCTATTAAATGAAGCATGAACAACTGAAGAAAATGATTCATAATCAATATTGATAATTAAGTAAATAGTTAGTTAGTTTAATTTTAAAATGACCGATATTTCTTCAATTTCATTCTCAGAAACTTCTTATGATATTTCTCCTTTCTCTTCTAGGTCCGCATCCGAAGAACTTACGCATTTATTCAGTTAGCTGGGCACTGCTGTTGACCAAGTCAAAGGGTTTACCGGAGAAGCCAGCGATCTCTACTACAAGATGGCAGGATTAGTTAGAAAAACTCAATAAAAACTAGTAGAGGTAAAAAAACAAAATGAAGAAGCTCATTATAAGTGTCTTGAACATATATAAATTCTATTATTCCAAAAAGATTACCAGTAGGCCCTCACAAAGATTGACTAATATAAGAAAAAGTAGCTAACTGACTTATCTTTTGATGAATAAAAAATTAGCATGAGAGAAAATAAATGTGAGACTGTTGATTAATACACTTTTTAGCAGGCTAAAACTATTATCAATAGTCAATTTGCAGATTTTGAGTTAAAATAAAAAATTTGGCTTTTCTATGCCACATAATTTTAAGACAGTGAGTAGCAGCTCAATCATTTAACCTATCAACAGATAGAATAAGCTCAGTTGGAAAAGTTTAAGAACGAATTTAATATTGGGAATCAAATATTTTAAGAAGAGAAATTATAAACCAAACATATGCTCACACCAGAAAAGAAAAACTCAAAATCGATTAGTTATTTAAAGAGCGAAGTTAAAAAACAAAAAAATAGCAGCATGAAACTGAAAAAAAATGATAAGGAAAAGTCAGCAGGAAAATTAGAAAGTAGTAATAAAAGATCCAGCTAAAAACGAACACAAAGAAAAAAAGGAAACAAAGAGCAGCAATAAAGCAAGACTTCAAAGAAAATTATATCATAGTTTGCATGAACATATTGATATTGCATAATTATTTGAAAAATCAGAAAATAATAATGAAATTTAAAATAATCATTGAATTAGCATCACAATAAATTAATGATGTCAGCAGCATCGATTTTGGCCAGGTATTTAGCCTCGCTTCTATTCATTCTTATTTTACTCCTCTTCTACATTCTCATGCACTTTATCTAGTTTTATATTTGTTTCCTATTTTCCCCTGTCTGATCTGTCGCTACGATTACTTTTGATTTATTACTTAAAGAGCGACTGACTTGAAATTGGACCATGAACCTATAAATTTTCATCGAATCTTTTCTTTCTTTTTTCTTGTTGATTATGAATTTCTTCGACAATTTTTTGAAACATCTAGTTAACGCCGTCACCGTTGAGGGCAGAAACCTTAAAAGATTTCAACTTATATTTGTCTAACAAAATGTTGAGTATGTTTTAATCATAATTTCTGTTTTAAAATAATGAAATACTGTTTTTATTTTAGATCTTATTTGTTGCCACAGACTATTAGAATTGATTTATCTGTTTTGCTCTCCTTAAATAAACGAATCCATATTTATAAGTTTTGCAACGTCTCAGGTCCTTAATCACTCATGACTTACTTGTGATATCGTATATGAATATTGCTGATAATGCATCTTTCAAATAGCTTGGAATCAATGAACGGTATCTCTATTGGCCTGCTGTATCCCACAGTTGCAATCTGTACGTTTGACCTTTCAAATTTACATTTTTGCCAACGAAATCAATTCCGATGGTTGACTATACTTATAAAACACATACATTTTATTTATGCTAATAACGATTATGCGCATAACGTTCAATGAGTGCAGTTTTACCTACTCCAGAATCGCCGAGCAAAACTATTTTAAAGTTCTTCTTTGAAGACATTGTGTTATTAGAACTCATTAGATCCTTTTTTATGTTCTCTTTATAATTATAGATTGTGGATTATTATAAATGATTGGGATTATATTATAACGCAAAAAATTTAAAGTGAAAATAATTACTGAATTAATTATTATGAATAAAAGCATCGGCTCTGCTACTCAACTGAAGTTCTTTTTAAGTTAAAAAATCAAAAATCAAAGTAAAATTTTTAGACTTTATTCCAATATTTTTTTTCCTATATTGTTCAAGGAGTTTCTTTTTTAATTTGTCTGAAAAATTGTTTTTGGTTTTTTTTCCTTAATCTAAATAGCTTAATAAAGTCAATAAAATTAGTTCTACTTTACATATTCTTTCATTAATCAATTCAAAGGGCTCTTGATAAACCCAATTTTTTAATTTTTTTTTTAGAATTTTTTTAACTCAGATGTCATAATTTCCCCTTATCTATATAATTTCATACATAACTGCTCTTAGTTTGGTATTTTCAATTTAACTGGTATTATTAACGTACTAATAACACTAGATTTGTTATTTTTGAATTAAAAAATTCGAAAGATATATGCAAGGTGTAGGTGAAGGACTGAAGTATGAGCTTTGGGATAGACTCAAAGTCATTTTCTACAAATATGCAGGCTAAGGTGAAGAAATACCAACCTCTAAGGTCTAAGAAATTGTTAGAGTTGTGCTGGGATAGACAACGCCTCAAGAAATAGATTATGTTATCAAAAACATGTTTAGATTGGACGCTGATGGAAGTGGGTCAGTAGATTTTCTCGAATTCGTAATGATTTTAATTTATTTAGGGAAACTTTTTATTCAAGAGACACTGCGGATAGATGAGTCTCCAAAAAATGCACAAAGCCCATCAAATTTCAAAAGGAAGTGAGAGAAAAATTAATCTACAAGAATTTAGATCATTGATGAATAACGCCTACAAATTCTTAGGAGTTGAAGCTAACGAAGAATTAGCTAATCAAGTTTTTAAGGAAGCAGATAAAGATGCAGATGGATACATTACATATGTTTAATATTTCCAATTTATCTAAAGATATGTTTGCCAGACAAAAGCACGTAAGATATAACCTTATTTTAGAGTTTGCTGAATATCAAAAATCACCAGAAAAACCATCAAAGGTACCTGAAGTAGAAACAAAACCTGTCGATTTGGGAAGACAGTGGAATAGCAGACTTAGATTATATCTTTGGGCCCAATTAAGAAAATTGTATGAAGCTTATGTTTTGGGAAAGAGTTTAACGATAAATGATCAAAATCTAAGAGGATTAGTCACATCAATACTTGGATAGCTCAATGAAGCAGAAATTACATTCATATTAAGTGGATTATTTAAATTGGATAAAGGATCAGTTTAATTTTTGCCATTTGTACTTCTATTTTTATCTAGGCAATTATTTTCTTGTACTTAGTCGCTCAACTTGGTTTAAGTCGATTCCAAGCCAACCATCTCTCAACCAAAAAGTTTTTGAACTCCGATTAATTCATTACCCTTCTACGAAATACCTACAAATTTTTAAACATTGGTCGAATTAGAAAATAAATTCTCCTTTTAATCTTCAGAAGAATTGACAAAAATAATGACGGACTTATATCATTAAACGAATACCAAGATTGGGTTCAAAGATATCTTGCTGTTGATTTAAATCGAGGAGATGAATTTTACTTAAAAGAAGATGATTAAGGTGTTGAGGGAGGAGATATTTTCGATTCTTAATCAGTTTTAGCTATTTTACCTGGTCTACATGAAACTAAAAAGCCTACAAATAAAGTTGTCTTCGTTTTCTCAAATTACGATTTAGCAGATCGAGTTAGAAAGAGAGTTTGGGAACTCTTAGTTCCTTTTGATGTTAATAAAGACCAGAAATTTGACTAACCTTAAATTCATGAAGCTCTTGTTAAATTACTGAAAGAAAACTAAAATGAACTAAAATATGTAACAAGAAACGTGTTCAGATACGATGTTGATGGAGATAAAAATGTTACTTATGATGAATTAACTAATTTTTGCGTTGAGCAACATTTTGGATAAATGGCAATTCAAAGATTACATAGAAAACAAAGCTATTCTCGTGGACAAGATAGAGTAATGAATGAGCCTGAATTTGGAATGACACTTAATCATGCTTTATCATTCATAAATATGGCAGCAACTCCAGAAGAAATTTCAGAACTTTTCAAAATATTGGACCCAGAAAAACATGGTTGGATAACATATTAAATATATTTCTTGTTTTTAAGATACTTCTTTGGATCCTTAAGAACACAAGGTTCAGGATCTGGTTCAGGATCTGGTTCTGGCTCTGGTTCAGGTTCAGGAAAAGGAACTGTAGTAGTTGATTCTGATGATTAATGGTGGAAATCACTTTTAGGGCTTTCTGCTTTGGACAGATTCATTCGAATTATCTTTGACCAGTTAAGAAACATTTTCTCAAGATATGATTTAAATAAAAACATGCTCTTTGAATAAGATTAAATCTAAGCTATTTTGCACCATGTGTTTGGTTTGAATGAAAGCGAAATTAGTTATGTTCTCTTAAAATTCTTTGATTTTGCAAGCAGAAGAAATAAAAGCTTAACATATTAATAACTATCTCGAATTCTTCTAGAAATATATTTCTGTCAAATTCTATTGAAAAGACGTTATGCAGATCTTCAACCAAATCAATGGAAAACTAGAAAGATTAACTTGCAATAATTTATTGATCTAGTCCTATATGCCTGCTTCTTCTTAAGAAGAAAACCAGAAGTAGGTGACCTAACAGAAATATTTAAAATTCTAGACACAGATAGCGATGGATATATTACATTCTGGGAATATATTTTATTCATTAAGAAATATTTAGGAATTGGATTAAAATAGTTTGATGAAATTCTTGATATTAAGCCACCTAAAGATATTTAGAGACCTAAATAAGTTTCAGATGAGTAATGGGACTTCATTAATATCATTTGGGGTGAGCTCAAAGCTTACTTTGATAGATATGACTCAGGTAGCAAGGGATACTTGACTGAAGCTGACTTAAAGAAGTTTGTCATTGAAGTCCTTCGTGAAAACACTCAAAGAGAACTTGATTATGTCTTCTGGAATCTCTTCAGAGTAGATCCTAACTCAGATAAAAAAACATAATTCAACTAATTCGTAAATGTTATTTTATTTTTAGGCTCCCTTTATCTTGAACCATGCAGGTGAAATTGCACTACAGAAATTCCACAGAGAGCAAGTAGCTGGAAAGACCAGATTGAGCTTTGAAGAGCTTTTCATTGTTTTCTCGAATGCTTTTGTCTTCTTATCGACAATGCCAAAGTCTCAACCAGCAGTAAAAGCTATTTATGGACGTATTGGAAAAGGTAGTGACCCAAGCTATGGAGATTATCTAGGTTGGATCAATAGAGCTCTTGCAAATAAATTCAGGAAATGATCTATATGAAACCAATATTAAGCACTAATTATTATAAATTTGTATGAGTAAAAGAAGAAGTCTAATGAATATATGTATATATAGTAATAAATATAATTAGTAATGAGTAAGAAGTTGTCAATATATAACAATATAACTAAAAATACAATAAAAGAGAACCTGAAAACAATTAAATGAATAATGAATAATATCTTTAGACAAGAATTTGCCTAGAAATATTAGAACGGCTTTCATTCAACATAACAGCTATGTTCAGTGATTGATCAAAAACAGAAACAAATTGTGAAGCAAATCTTTGTTCTGTCCATTTCGTTAATTTAAAGACAATTTATTCTTTGATATTTGGTTTAGCTATTAAGGGAGAAGGAGTTTTTGTTTCCCTCATTGTATATTCTCTCATCCGCTGATTAATATTTGTTTCAAAATATAAACTGAAGCTGTGACTTTTATATATATTTGTTATTATGAAAATTTCGAACATCTTCCTTATCTTAGTCCTAACTTTAGGTTTGGTATCATGTCAAGATTTTACTTATTTTCCGGCTGGAGGTGCTACTGATGTGAATACATGGGACGCCAATGAAGGCCAAATTTTAAGACACATTTATTCTACAACAGTGTATTACACTGGAGCTACTCAATACGACGCAAAAACCATTGATCTGACAGCAACATTTAATGGAAAATTATTTGATGCTGATGAAGATATTAATGTTGCAGCATGTAAATATATTACTATTTAGCTCTTATTGCCTTTGATGCTCAATTTCCTGGATAAAATTCTGCTGCTAATGATAAATTTAATTATGTTGAGGTAAAAAATATTGCCGTCAATGGAGGCAGAACAGCTGTAACTTTGACTATCGGATTTGTTCGACCCAATGTTCAAGGCGATGTTCAAGCTAAAATTAATAAAATCGGATACAGTATCATTTGTGTTGGATCTAAGTTTGGCAAATCTTCAGATGCAAGCTCACTTTCAAGAGTCTATGCAAGAACTTCAAGAATAAGAACTAATCTGAATAAAGATGATAGTACTGCACTTTTTACATTCCCTGGATTAACAACAGATGACACTCCATTTGGATTTTCTCCCACCTCTGATGAGCAAAAATTATGTGGTACTCAGAACGGTAAAGTCTATATCCAAGGCTGTGCAACTTATAAGATATTAACTACAGTAGCAGGATTCAGTCACATATACACAGCTAATCAAAAATATTTCCGAGTTGCTACAATTCCCGTCAACAACCTCAATGTTGCCCCAAATAAATTAAAAACTGATGGTGGTGATTTTGGTTAAAATAGCCTGCAAGTTCTTCCTGAAAATATTTATCCATATGGAATCTATCTAAATTATGATCCTGGAGCACCTAATACCCCTCAAAGAACAACTTATGACAACTAACTCAGCGCCGTGCAAGCAAGCATAGTTGTAGTTATGATCAGAAGAGAAGGATACAATAATTACCCTGCTAATTTACTTCATGAAGATGGATAATTTGTTGCTGCTTTTGGAGCGAGAGGATATTATAGTGATGCAGATATTGTGAATAAGGATCTCATTGCTCTCACAGATTCTCATAAATTATCAGATTTGAAACTAAGCAATTACGATAAACAAAATATGGGACACTTATATCTTGGTCTACAACAAATTGACCACGTAGAAAAATTCGATTTTAGAGTTACTGCTGCAACTACATCTGACTATACCATCAAAGCATATAACAAATAATGGACAAATGATGCAAGAGGAGGAGTTGGAGCTCTACTATTTTCTACAGTAGACGTATGTACAAATTCTATCACACCTATCCTGTCTGGAACTCCATCTATAGTTATAACTCCAGCATCAAAAGCAACAGCCTCCTCAAATCAATACATCCCTGTGACAATAACCGGTTAAACTAGAAATTTATACCAGTATACTGTAAATGCTTTTGATTCAGCTACAAAGGTGACAGTGTCAGTCAGTCATAACTATGTAATTCCTGCCAATGTCGACACCGTAATCTTTGATGTTCAACTTAATCCAACTGGTACTGCAGCAATGCCAACAAAAGTACAATATACTATTAAAATTGGCACTAAAACTGTAGGTCCATTTGGTTTGGAAACAGCTGGTACTCGGCAATTGATCCTACAAAGTGTTACTCCATTGTCTACTGTTAACGCAGTGATAACAATCGTCTCAGACAACACAAACTCGCTGACCTCAGTAAAAATCAGTGAAGGGCTATTTTATTATCCTAAAGTAGTGGTTAATGGACAATGTGTAAGCACCTGCCCAAATAGACCTGGGTTTACAGTCGGTTATGATTTTACCACCTCACCCAAGTCATGTATCTACTGCCAAACATCCATCAATCAAGAATATGCAACTTCTAACAATGGTTAATGTATATGTAAAGACAACTTTGTTGCTCAGCCAAACACAACTCCTCTTCAATGTATCCCTTGTACAGATAGTATATGCAGAAAATGTCAAATCAGTGGACTTTCACAAACATGTGATGAATGCGTTTAAAATGCCTTTAATGATGCTGGCACATGCAAATGTAAAAATTTCTTCTA
>ERZ724506.403-NODE-403-length-15178-cov-4.245851_pt1 | contig 15178 bp, 11 predicted proteins | sample MGYA00376039_ERZ724506 | MGnify/ENA primary metagenome ERZ724506 (study PRJEB28724, sample SAMN07190887) | wastewater metagenome | isolation source: effluent of sewage treatment plant in Hong Hong | place: USA: Christiansburg, Virginia | collected 2016-03-01 ... | reverse complement strand
CCTTCTACTAAAATCTTTTCTACTTTGCAAATATTGGGCGGCAATGCTTTGTGAATTTCATTTCACTAAATAATTTCTTATCCATCAATTTAGGCTGATAAGTTGCTGCACAAGGAAGCTTATTTTATTTTTAACTCTCAGATCGCTTTGCCTTATCGAATTTTCCTAATTTATTAAATGAATTTTATCTTCTGACATTATACTGTCCCACTCCTGGGGTTAGGGTCGAGGTGTATATAACTGCCTCTACATAATCAACGTTTTCAGCTTTCTAAAATGCAGACACTGAGCTTTTTGATTTGATTTTAATTGGGTCATAATTAAAGGGCGATGGTGAAGGATTATTTTTGCTTCTCCTATCAAATTCTTAAAAGATTGTGATCCTCTATGAGGGATTTAAATTTTTACCCTTGTACTTCGGCGAATAATCACAAGGGGAATAAGTTTGAGGAGAAGGAAGTTTTTTTTATCTCTCTTCAAGCTATTGAATAAAAGTATGTTTTTTACATTTAAGATCAAGCTTTTTCTTGGGCCGATCTCTGATATATTTGACTTATTTTTTTTATCTCTCATTTTTTAATTCGTTCACATCAGTATAGATGCGGGGCGGATAATAGCTATTCAGCTAACTATTTTAAGTGATGTTATGTGCGACATTATAGAGTGATCTAATTTACGTCATTGATGTGAAAATTTCGAAATAGAATATATAATAAAACTAGAACATTACCGAATTAGGAGTTATAAGAGCAAAGACAAGTTGATAAAAATTAAAAGAGTTATAAATATAATTGTAATGGATAAAATTAACGCCGACAACTGCTAATCATATTGGAAGTAGTATCACTCTTGCTTGAGCAAAGCCAAGTCGAGAGAACATTTAACTCAGTGTGAAAAAATAAGGAAGGTTTTCAAATACTGTCTTCTCAAACAAGATATAAATAAGTAAAATTAGACTGAGTGATTGATATCTATTGCTAATGTTTGTTGTTTTAAAATTAGTTTATAAATATTGGACTTTCGTTATCAATGATTAATTAAAGATTTCATTGTTGGAATCGTGGGTCCTTACTCCTTCTTTTCTCCTTCTCTCTATGCTTCAATTTAGTGGGTGATCGACTATCTCTTGATCTTGATCATGCTCTACCATTATTTATTCAAATTAGAAACCTTGTTCATCCAACTGTTGTTCATATTTTTGACTTTAAACAAAATGTCCAAGATCTCACTCACACACTCATCACTCGAAGTCACGTTGTCGATTTTTGCTAATAAGTTTTGTTCCATATTCATTTCCTTGTCTATTTTTTATAACATATTTAGATTTTTCTCATAGAATTATCTCTCGTTTTTTGTTTTCTTTATTTCTTCCTCGTCATTTTAACTTATTTTTATATAAGTTTTTTAATTATTCTCAGGCTTTTACTTCTTTTTTTTGTAATCCTTCCTTTCGATCTCTTTTAGTAAATGTTTTCTCCCGCGTCTAAACATTGAGTTCTTAAAACCGTTTTCTTGATTTTCTTGTCGGGTTTTATGAAAGTCATACATATTGAGCTTGATCATAAAAAAATAGTACCTGGCGCACAAAAGATGTATAGTTGGAGTGCCTAAAATGCATAGGTATAATTTTCTAAGCGAACTCTTTGATTTTCTTGATAACAAACCCTTAACCATTTTTGGTCCAACAAATAATGTCACTATAGTGATGATTCTAAGGTCTAAATTAAGCGTACTTATAGAATTTAATAGGTCTTCAGTAAAAATGATGGAATGCCCTGATTGGCTGCGTTTTCTTGGATTGGCGACTTATAGTTTCTAATTTTTTCTTCAACTAACATTAATTATTTATACAATAGTTCAATATATCAATTACAACCACAGCTCATAAGTATAATATCAATATAATTATAAGTAGTAAAAAATACTTAGTATGCTTATCATGATTTAAGGGAATGAAAATTTATGTTTGAAGATGAAAAGTGGCTATTGGATAGTCGCTTTTCAGGGGTCCCCACGGTTGTCTCGTGTTGGGATTTTGTTTTTTTGCATATTTATTTCGCTTTGTTTATGACTCGAGATATTTCTTCATCCAAGGATAACAAATTTTCAGTCAGATTTGTTTCCTATTCGCATTTTTCATTTTAAGGGTTAAATATCAACCACTTTATTTTTTTAACCAGCTTGCTGCTATACTTTTTTTGTATTAATCTTATGCTGGCATCTAAATTCTTCATGAGCAGCATGCCCTGTCCGTTGGCATTCCAGTTGTAGAAGTAATCCGCATGCTGGGATACGGCAGCTGCGAGAACGACCATGCCAAGACTAAAAAGATCATCCTTGAGCTCATACTAAGGATTAAGTGATTTGTTATAGATGCAATTGAGCATTTTCTCACTGAGGAACTGTTTACGATCGCCCTTAATGACCAAGTCATACGAAGTTATATCTTCATTAATATTTGGTTACATGTGGTGGATGAAACATCTGTAATTTTGTACAGTTTGTTCTTCAGCATAATCGTTTCCATGTTGATGCAGCAATGTCTGATGTTATTTTTGAGCAGCTCTTGCAAGCCCGACTAGACTCCGTAGATAATAGAAAAGAGTTATCTCTAAGTAAACTCTTGATTTCTGAAGTACAGATCATTAACCCGATCTTGAAGAGTTTTGGCTATATACTCATACTGCATAACAGCTTTAAGTCCATATCTTTCGGGCCGAAGCTAATAGTCTAAAAGCTTAACTACATAGATAATAAATATTCATACCTATGTGAGGGTTGTTGATCTTTTTTCTCATCTCGAGCTGGTTCTGTATGGTTGTCTTCAGCTTATCGGAATCACATTAGATAAGTTTTTCGATGCTCACGTAAGCAGTGTTATCTATTTGAACTATCTGATAGCCCCCGTATGCCTGGCTCTATAGTTCAGTCTACTTGCATTATTTGCACTATTTATTGCCCATCACTGTTATCCCCTCCTGATGGTTATATTTATTATTATGTTATCATTAAGTTTATTAAAATCATACTCCAATTTAAATCATCAACAACCAAACAAACTCGACTCTCTTCATCCAAAATCCTATGTTCATAGAAAAATTTGGATAATGGGTGAGGATATATGGGAGTATGAGAGTGCCCGACGGTAAGGGATTATATAAAATCACTTACTTTTAAAACACTCTGTGACTATACCTCAACAAGTTGCAACTGTGCATGAAGGCACTTAGCATTAATGATGTTGAGGCTATGGTTATTTATTTAATTATTAAATTATTAATTTAGGATATAATAACAATGAATAAATCAGTAGTTTTCCATTAAATATTTTAACTTCTCTATTTTTTGCCTTGAATTTCCATCTTTATCTTGGTTTTGGTTCAGCACATTTTGGCTTAGTGCCTTCTTTTATGTGTTTAGCTCCAGCATTCTCGTCTATATTGTTTTATCCATGATAAATCTCACAATCTCTACCTATCTTTTTTGTCCGATCCTGTGCACTCTCTAAATTGCCTGTTCCTAAACAGCAGGGTTCCACCAAGGGTCCATGAGAAATACTTTGTTGGCTGCAACCAAATTCAGTCCAACTCCTGCTGTTTTTAAAGAGACCAAAAATATCCTCACAGATGGATCTTATTGGAATGCCTTTACTATTTTAGTTCTTTATTTATGAGTGTTGCTACCTTCCATTCTGACAAACTTTAATCCATTTTCTTTTAGCTCTCCTTACAACAGGTCCAGCATCCCTAAGAATTGACTAAAAACAACAACTTTATCATCAGGTTGAAGTTTTTAGAGGTGCTCGCTGAGGGCTATCATTTTTGTGCTTCTAAACATCTTTTATTCTTTTTTATCTTTTGATATATTCAATCTATTTTACCTAGGGAGGTAAATAAAATCCTCTCTTGTCAAAATTCTTCTACAAAAAGCACAGGATCCTTTTTCTTAAATTTGACGTATGTTGCAAGACTTACAAAAAATATGCATGCAACTCGTTATTACTGGATCTTATGGCTGCTAAAGACAGATGATACAACAATCGAGAGCTTAATTTGTGATTTTTTACAATATTTCTTTTAGATATTCTTCGTTGATCCCATCGTTTCCATTCGTTTTAATTCTGTGCTCCTCGTTATCTGCATCTATTAGCGGTTCGTAATATTCATCCTCTGATTGAGACTACGCTTTTCTTCTTTTTTAAGATTTCTGAATAAACTTTTTTAATTCTATTTCGAACTCATCCACATTTTTTGAAAACTTTGTCACAGACTTGAACAGTACGGGATGGCAACAAATCTGACGCAGTCTCATCAACATTTCAAGTACTTGCATATATTTCGCCTCAAGTATCCCTTTTTAAATCAACTCATCGAAATTGCTTCTACTTGAAGTATAGATTGAATCATAAAATTATCGTTATTTTTAACTCATTGTCAGCAGCTACACTTTCGAAACTCTAGAAGGCAGTTATATTATAGGCTTCCCATTTGCATCATGCGAACTTTTAGTTCGTCTTAAAAATACTTGTTTTAAAATAATTCTAAGAACTTGATAAACAGATTCATCTTCTTCTTCCAAAGGTTTCTCGATAAATCGATTCCAGCAAGCAAACTCAGACCAAGGAGTGTATTTTATGAAGTGAATTAAAGAAAAGATATCTGTAACAGTGTTTTGAATTGGAGTCCCAGTCAGACACCAACGATAAGTCCCATTCAGCTCATAAACTGCTTTAGATGTTTGAATAACTCTTCCTTTTATATAATGAGCTTCATCCAGAATAATTCGATGCCATTTGTACTTATAAATTCCCATTTTTTTATTATGGTATCCCTGTGCGAATTCATGAGATATTGTCCCATAAGTCGATAAAACAACATCATATTTACCTAAACTGTTTACGATTTTTTTTCTTTCGCTTGAGTAATATACAATCACTTTTTGATTTTTCGTATGTTTATTGATTTAAGACTACCATTGGGACAATAAAGTGAGCGGGACTACTACAAGGGTAGAACCTTGGTCTTAAGATTTTTATAAAGCAGGGTTTGAGACTATCAAAGCTGTCATCATAACTGTTTTTCCTAGACCCATTTAATCGGCGAGTATTCCTCCTTGGCATTTGATGATAGTGGTTGGCCTTTTCACACAAAGTTGTCCTGTTAACTCATTAAAATAGAACTTATACTTGCCACAGGTTGGGATGGAATATTCTGTCCATAGAGGATGCAGTTACTCCGCTTCTTACTTAAATAAAAACCCTTCTCTTTTAAGCATCCATGATAAAGCCATTGCTTGATATTAATAAAGCTCAGAAACAAAATTATTTTGAGGGTAAAATGGTTCACAATTCTATTCATGCAAATCTATTAGTTCAGAGAATTTATTTTTTTAGGATTGGCTATCTATTTCAATAATCTTTTTTTTAACTTGACCTTCTTCATAATGATTTACCTGATGCTATTTAATCTGAATTTTATCTTTGAGATTTTACTGATTTTTCTTTATCATATCTTTAAGTGATTGCTGTTTTGCCTTATAATTGAAGTCAGTTCTTATCCTATCAATTTATTTTTTGTTCTTTTCTTAAATTTAAATCAACTTATCCTACTCTGACAACCCAAACACCATCAGATCTAATGACTGTTTCTTTTTATCTTTTGGCTTTTAGTTTTTTATATATTTTGATTTTCCCCTTATCAACGGTTCTGTGATGATTGGTAAGTTTAGTTTCAAGAGTAGTCCTGACAATTGGTGGACTCTATCCTTATCATTCTATTGAGGTTCGTAATTTTATATAATTGGCTCTGTAATGAGTTGATTTTGAATGTAAACTTTGGCTTTAAGAGTGATTGGCTTAAACATATCCGCCATCAAAGGAGCATCCTGAAGATAGAATTACATATTTATTAAATTCTCATCCATTAGGGGAAGTATCACTCTAACTTATTAGTCATTGATTCTTCCAATCTGTCGCTATTGCCAAAATACCCTCATATTCATATTCCTTTCAACTTTTTTCCCAAAGTTCTTTTTTTTAGCTTTTATTGGTTCGATGAAACTCACAATTTTTACTTAAGTACCTAAGCAATTTGGTTCAAATCTTCTTTTTTATGTACAAAACCCTTTAATAAAATATTAGCCTACATATATTTATTTTTAAGATATGCACTTCTTCTTCTTTTCACTTTCTTGTTATTCCTTTTTACTCATGCTTTTGATAATGGGCAATTACAATTGTTGCTGCTTAATATTTTTACTCACTTTTGAATTATTAAGAGAACCCTTCTTCTCTTATTTTGATTTCTTTGTTTCTTTTTTACTCTTCTTCTTTTCTTTAGCAATCTTAGAATTTTAATTTTATGATTATCCATCAGAAACTTTGTATCCGATTGTTGCTGGTGGGTTTTTCCAAGGTTGAGATTGACTATAGACAAGCTTATAATCATAATCTTCGAGGTCTTTAAATGAGGACTATTCATTTATTTTTTAAGCATCACTCTCATTTTATTTTATATCCTCACTCACACTCACCTAAATGCATATCTTATTGTCACTATTTTTCATTGGTATCTATTCATCAGATTTTTCTAACTAATCTTTGTTTCTATTCAGAAGACTTTCAATTTTTTAATTATTGAAAGCCTGGGTTAGACAGTCAACCATCAAAAATTAGTCAGGGATTTGACCCTCATTCTAAGGCAAGCTCGACTTAGATCTGTTTAAAAGTTATTTTTGAGGCTTCCCTTTTATTGGAAGTTTGTAGACTTCTCGGACATGTTTTATAAAGTCATGGGTTTTTTTATGTTGAATTGAACCTTTTCGAAGGACACTAAAAGCATCCTTGGAGTTCCCAAAAGATTATTCTTCACTACTGATTGAGACTTCTGCTTGACGAACTTACTTAGTCGATTGTCTAATAATTTCAGCTTACTATTATTTTTTTGCAGAAATTGACTGAGATGGTTTAGTTTTGAATAAAGATTGATTCTGATTAGTCTTCTTTTTAATTTTCCCTTTTTCAAGATGCTTGAAATAGTAATTGAGAGCTTGCTCGACGTCTCCTTTGCTCCAATTAATGAATTTTATGATTTATTTTTCCTCAATATCTTCGTCTTGAGTTATACTCCTAAAAACTAATACTTTTTCCTGCATTTCAGAATATATATAAACAATTATACTGAGGGTTGGCGGGACCAATATTCGAGATATATTAACAGTATTATTTGATAAATAATTAAAATATGAATATTCAATATCATTATTAAAAATAAATTGAATCAAAGGCTTTTTTTAGCTCTCTTCTCTTTCTACTTCGGGATTTGGCAGAGGAGAAATTTACTATATACTAGGATTTAGGTGAATAGTACATAGTTATTTATTTTGATAGATTACTCGAATCTTTTTTATGTGTTTTTTACCTATATTTTTATGGAATGTTTATTTATGAGTCTCCTATTTTATTAATTCTTTTTTCTATCAAATACCTACCGCTTATTTCTTTCGTTGTTTTCCCTCCTAATATTTCATTCTTTATTTTTTGTCCTCTTTCAGATCTGTGAGCTCGCTTTAAAACTTCTTTAGTTTTTACTCTAAAGCTATGGATTATTTAATATAATGGAATTCCTATCATAATCGAATAGAACAGTATTTCATAGAAGATTATATTGCATTTTCTATAGCTAGCTCATCATTTAATGGCTTGTAAGCAAAAAGGTAATGAAGCTCCCTCCACTTTATATAATTTGTTCCTTCATTGATTTAGAATAATAAGAAAACAAATCAAAGGATTTATTTGTTCCACTTATCCAATCCCATCTTAATTGAGTAAAAAAAAGTTTGATAATTAGATGATAATTCATAAATCAAAAATTGATGGTAACTGATTGTTGACCCATCCCAGGGAGACAATATTTTAATTCTTTTATTGCTATTATAAAATCCATGCCGAGTATGTTCACACAGCCAAAACGATGAGATGATATGCCTACGGTAATTTTTTCCCCATTAATGAAAATAGGCGTGTTGGGGAGTATTTCAATGTTAGGACCTACCAAAGCTCTCATTGCTTAATTGGTTAAAAATGTTTTTGGAGCTGCTGTATCAACAAGATAATGAATCCAAATAGGCTTGTTATTCCTAAATCTTGTTGGTATGGAGAAAAATGTCCGATATGATGCCCCATAGATAATCCCTGATCTGATCTCTTCAATTTATTTGTCTTATTCTTCAAGTGGAGCAAGGTACTTCCGTTTCAGCTCATCAGAAATATCCGTTTTAATGGTTTCTGCTGAAATGTCTGTTATCAAAGTATCAAAAGCAGATGGAGTGAATTTATCAAGGCTATTCATTTTCTTTTGATTATTTTATAAAAAGATGTATATCGAATTCTCTCTGTTAAATAAATTCTAGAATATTCTAAAAATTGTCATCATGAGTCGCAATAACTAATCATAATAGATGAAAGCAAATATATTCCTTTCCAAGAGAAATATTTTAATGACGGATCATGTGCCATATGGGTCGTCTGATCGATTCTAACTGTTTTAATCTTAAAATTAAACTATCCGTTAATGACTCAATGACCCTGGGTCTATAAAAGGGGGTAGGCAAATTAGGACTCGATTTTCAAAAACTTTCTATTAATCCAAGCTTCCCATCGATTATATGTGCTCCCAAGACTAATAAATCCCTTTCTGAGGAGAGGATGCTGATTGCCGGTGTTCCTCCTCAATTGTACTTGCTTTGTATAATTAATCAAGGGTTTCGAGAAGACTCTTATTACTAAAGATAGTACTTTAAAAACTGGTAAAACCATTAAGACTTAATAATTATAAAAAATATAACTTAATGAAAAGAACAAAAGAAACTTACTTCCGTGATTTCCCAACAGAGAACGAAACTAACCAGATGTCAGGATGCAGAGAATTCTAGGGATAGGACCTCAGTATATTTATTCTTATTTTCAGAGTATGATTCACGAAGATAGTTTTTCAAGAACAAGCAAAAGCAATGGCTGGATCAGCAGATAGAAGAAAAAAAACAAAGAGCAGCACAATAGAAATTTTAGCAACAACTTTATGATCAACAGACTCTGGAGTTAAATCGTATGAGAGGAATGTTGGAAGACAATTTCCAACAGACAAAAAAAGATATCCAAGGAAGCACAAAATCCACAAACCAGCAGCTTGACTTATAAAGAAAGTAGAAATAAAGAGCAGAAAAATAAGCAAGGCTGAAATACGAAAGATAATAGGCGGAATATTTAAAACAAAGAGGACAAAAGCAATAATTCTATAAGGACGTCAAGTGATTTATGAAACTCATATTGAATATTAATATAGGATGGATAAATTATAATGATTTCCAGCGATCTTGTGTATTAATTAATGCATGGGAGCGAAAATATTTCTTTGTTTTCGAAATTGAGCGTAGATGAAATACGGCTACAAAAATTGATCTATTCAATAATGAATGAATATAAATTATAATAATATTAATAGAAAAATGAACCAATACCGGTTAGGGCCCAAGAAGGGAGACGGCACTTTTTCTTAAGTTTTTAAAGCAACTTCGATAAATACGGGTCAAAACGTTGCAATAAAATGCATGAAAAAACAGTACGAGTCGATGGAAAAAGTCAAAAAATTACCTGAAATACAAGCCCTGAAAATTTTGTCTCCGCACGAAAATATCATCAAACTAATTGAGGTACTCTATGACGAAGCTACAGGGAAACTTGCTCTCGTTTTTTAATTAATGGAACAAAATTTGTATGAATGTTTAATCCATAATCGAGCTCTTAATCTAGTCAAAATAAAATACTTAATGTATGGATTACTAAAAGGGCTAGCTTTCTCCCACAAGAAGGGCATTTTCCACAGAGATATTAAACCCTAGAATGTCCTCATATCAGGCAATGAAATAAAATTAGCTGATTTTGGGTCTTGCAAAGGAGTTTACAGCAAGCATCCTTACACATAATACATCTCCACTAGATGGTATCGTGCTCCCGAGTGCCTCATGACCGATGGCTATTATAATCATAAAATGGATATTTGGGGCTATGGTTGTGTTTTGTTCGAAATGATCTCTAGATATCCTCTATTCAATGGAAAAAACTAGATTGATCAAATCCATAAGATTAATAAAATCTTAGGCACACCTTCTGAATAAATTTTAGGGAAATTTAAGGTTCACGCTTCACATATGAAACCAGATGAATGGAAGTTTCAAAAACACAAGGGAATAAGCTTTAGTAGATTGTTGCCTCATTCTCCTAAATAACTTATAGACTTGCTTAATCGTCTTTTGGCCTATGATCCTGATCAAAGGATAGAGGCTGAATAAGCTTTAAATCATCCATATTTTCAATAGTTGAATTAATCAGCGAAGTTATAAAAGTTTGGTTCAACAGGGATAAGTTTTCAATCAACTTCCAAAAACCAATAGTAAAAAAGGTCAGAGCTTAAAAATAAAATCGATTAAAATAATTCAAAGCATGAATTAACTCCCTACATAGGGCATAAAGATAGCCGAAAAAAATAAAGATAAAAAGAACATGTACAGGATAACCTTCCTCCAATAAACCTCTTTAAAATGGAAATCAAACCAAATCCATTTAACTAGACAGGTAATATCAAATTCAAGAAGACTCTATGGCAAATGTTCGAAAAAAAGAAACTATGATTTTTAATTTTTTCATTTTTTGGCTTAACGTGTATTTTTATAATATTTAGATTTAAGAAATAATAACCATGATTAGATTAGTCTCATTTTTGTTCCTAGTTTGTTATTCTTTGTCCATCGGAGTCCCTCTGAACCCAATGATTAATCGATGCATGATTGCATATACTGATGATAATTACGAGACCTTGAAACTAGATGTAAAATTTCCAGAACTTCCAGACCAAGTGAATGGGGAAGTCTATCAAATCTAGATCTACAACACCGAGACACATCAATCGATGTTTTAGACCATTGCTAATGGCCGATACCGCAAAGAATTAGATCTCGACGAAAGTAAATATTTCTTTAATGCAGATGCTGTGTATAGATTCTGTTTCAAGTTGCTAACAAATCGACAAGTTGGCACAATAATAATCGATTACAATTCAGATGTGGAGTATTCTGAGACAAAAAAAACAATAAAAGTCCCCGAATCATTGCTGAAAGAATAAGAGACCAAATCAGCATATGAAAAGATATTAGTGATATAATAGCAAATCGATAAATATCAAGATTTCTCACAAAGGAAAAAAAAAGAGGAGAATGACCATTATTTAGAAACCCTAGGAGTAACTAACCGGCTTGCTACTATTTCCTATATCGAAATTGCCATCGTTTTAATCGCAGGTGTGTATCAGTTTTTCACAATTCGAAAATTTCTGGTAGATAAGCAGTACATGTGATCTATTTAAATATTCTTGGATGATTTATATCTTTTTACATATTTATAATGTGTCTTTTTTACTCAATATAGATTTTTTATAATTTTTATGTCGCAGTAACCAATACCCATCAAATTAGTCATCGTCGGGGACGGCAGTGTTGGCAAGACTTGCATTCTTGTCAGGTATCGTTCTCTTCTTATACTAGTTATACTTAAAATAAATTCCCAAAAGGCTATGAGCCCACAGTCTTCGATAATTTCGCCACCACTCTCAAGATTGATAACAAACTAGTGAACCTAGGTCTATGGTACGATGACGATCTAATTCAGGGATACGGCAGGACAATAGTAATATAACCGATTGAGACCTCTTGCATATCCTCACTGCGATGTGTTTTTAATTTGCTTTTCCGTCGTGGATCCCCCTTCATTTTTGAATGCAAAGAAAAAGGTATTTCAATCGTAATTTAGTGGTATCCTGAGTTGGAAGACTGTGTCCCCTCAGCTCCAAAGATCTTTATAGGGAATAAAATCGATTTAAGATAATAATTTGAGAAAAAAAACAGAGATCCAAAAACAGCTCCAATTGCAAGATAAACAGCAAAGAAAATTATATAGGATGAAATGAAGTGCAAATACATCGAATGTAGCGCATTGACTCAAGAGGGCCTCAAGGACGTGTTCCAAGAAGCTGTGCGAATGGTGCTGAAGAACAAGACAGGAAGACGAGGACCTGACGAGGGAACAACATGCAAATGCCAAATATTTTGAAGCATGTATAATTTGTATAATGGTTATTTTGAATAAATGTGATAAAGAAGTATTTTGAAAAAAGTAATATATAATAAATGCAAATAAGAATAAATAAAAAAATAAAAAAATAAAAAAAAAGATTTACTAAAAAAGAGTGTTAACTATGAGTATAATTATATTTTGCAATAATCAACTGTTAGTCAGTTTGGTTTATATAAATATTTCGAAACGCAGAATGAATTCTCAACCCAATTATCGCATGGTTCGAGTTATAGGCTCTGGTGTGTTTGGTACTTGATTATTTATTCTAGGTTATGTTTTCTAGGCATAGAATAGAAATACGAAGAAGAGAGTGGCACTCAAAAGAATATAAAAGGCTTCAAATTCACTCAGCCGCTAATACGAGATCCTCCACATGATTCAAGGATGCTAAAATGTTGTAAAAATCGAGGTACACTTCCTCCAATATAGGACATTTTTTACTCTCGCAATGATCAGAATAAGCTTATTCAAAACATGGTCTTTGAGTATGTTGACGACAACCTCGAAAGTCTAGTCTAAAGGAATTTGAAGGCTAACACCAAGATTAAATAAACCGATGTCAAAGTACACTTGCATTTATACTAGAAATACATGTACCAGCTGTTGAACGGCCTTGCTTGGATTCATAGCAAAAAAGTGGCGCACAGGGATTTAAAACCCGAAAATGTTTTGCTCTCAAAAAACGGAGTTGTCAAAATTTGTGATTTCGGAAGTAGTAAAGTTATAGACGAGAAAGGTAAAAATACTCCATACATCGTCTCTAGGTATTACAGAGCTCCAGAGCTCATTATGTGCATCACTAAATATTCAGTCGAAATCGACATATGGGCAGCAGGGTGTATCCTAGCCGAACTGTTCCTATTAACACCTGTTTTTAAAGGAAAAACATAAGGAGATCAATTATTTAAAATATTTGAAGTACTAGGATCATTCTCGCCTCAAGAAATGAAAGAGTACAAATCTCAAGTTCCCTTTGACAACACCTTATTCAAGCAGTTTGAAGGCTACCAAAGAGCAAACTTAGAAGATCTCTTCCACATGGTTTCAGATAAGAAAAACTTCATTGATCTGCTACTAAAAATGTTTTGCTACTCTCCTTCGAAAAGAATTTCAGCGGCAGAGGCTCTAAATCATCCATTTTTCAAGAACATACACATCAGCAAAGCGTAGGAGCCAGCCAAAGCATGCACTGAGGACAAATAGATTAATTAAACTGAGACATATTGATAATTTTATATAAAGGATGGTTATTTAATTAATAATGATCACATCTTCAGATATACTTAATCAATCATAATTTGGGCAAGTTCACCTTCCCCTCTTTCAAGGCCTTAAAGAAATCATCACATCCTCCAAGGAATTTTCCTTCGATAAACACCATTGGAATTGTATTCCAGTTATGTTTTTTCGATTACTATGCTCTCTTTTTTTCTCCTTCTGTTGTCTCTGAATCAATCCAATGAAAAGGAACGTTATTCCCTTCAAAATATTTCTTCACTTTAACGCAGTAAGGACAATAGTCAGCCCCGATGACTGTGATATCACTCATTAATTATAATTTCCTGACATCATCAGAAAACTAAATATAATCAATCCAATGGTAAGCTAAATATTGAGAGATTATTGCGAATAATTATTTGTATAAAAATAATGGGAAAAAATAAAAAAGAAGATAGCTCTTAATAATCACCTTCGTATTGCAGCTAACATAAGAAGAAATCATAGAAATGCAACAGAAAATACTCTCGGATTACCCCTGAAGTTAAAGACAAATTAATTTTTTTGATAGTTCGCACAAATATGTCAATAAAAAATGTAAGTTTAACTTAACACAGGCTGCTTAGTTCCTGAAAATTAATTATTCCTCTGCGAAGTTTATTTTTAACCAATATCGGTGCAAAAATCAAAGAAGTGATAACACCATAAAGAATGAAAATATCAGCTATCGTATCAGAAAGCTGTAAGAAGGAGAATAAGACGGAGTGGATATAAAGTATACCGTGGGAGGAAAGTTGTAAGGAGAGTGCACGAGGACGTACACTGCTGATGAGATTTACAGAATGAGCCAGACCTACACGAACAAGAACAAGTAAAACTGAACTGTATTAAATAAATGGAAATGATATTCGATCATTCAGAGAATAAATCAAATTATAACTTGAGATTTAAAAATAATTTAAATTTATATTAAATGTTAAAGGGATCATACGATCTAGACTGTGTGACTTGGTCACCCCAGGGAAAGCTCTTCCAAGTTTAATATGCGATGGAGGCAGTCAAACAAGGCTCTGTCTGTCTCGGACTTAGGTCTTCCAAATATGCAGTTTTATGTAGTCTCAAAAGATTACCTTCCTAATTGGCTGGCTATCAATAGAAACTCTTTAAAGTTGATGATTATATTGGAATGGCAATGTCTGGCTTGACAGCTGATGCTCGAGTTTTGTGCAAATTTATGAGAAATTAATGCTTGAATTATAAAATGACATTCGGAGCAAACAAATCTCTCAATAGATTACTTGGCAAGGTTGCTGACAGTAAAATAACTTCTTATTTAGAATCCCAAGTAAAAACTCAAAAATCTTCAAAAAGACCTTATGGAGTTGGTCTCTTAATTGCCGGAGTTGATGATCAAGGACCTCATATCTATGAGACTTGCCCAAGTGGGAACTATTACGAATACGAAGTAATTCTTTTGAAACGTAGGCATATTCAATAGGCGCACGGTCTCAATCAGCTCGTACTTACTTAGAGGATAATTTTGCATCATTCAAATAATCATCATTAAGAGACTTAATTTTACACAGTCTGAGCGCACTGAGAAAATCAGCCAGCGAATAAGGAGAAATAAAGAGTTCCAGCGTGTAATTAGCAATTGTAGGGAAAGACACTCCCTTCAGAGTGCTCAAGCCTGCATAAATTTAAAACTACTTACAGGACTTGGAGAACTGGAAGAAGTAAGGCGAGATGGTACCAGAATGATGATAAAAATTGTTT
>ERZ724506.400-NODE-400-length-15226-cov-8.200448_pt1 | contig 15226 bp, 6 predicted proteins | sample MGYA00376039_ERZ724506 | MGnify/ENA primary metagenome ERZ724506 (study PRJEB28724, sample SAMN07190887) | wastewater metagenome | isolation source: effluent of sewage treatment plant in Hong Hong | place: USA: Christiansburg, Virginia | collected 2016-03-01 ... | reverse complement strand
CTATTTTCATATCTCAAAATTGCTTCATTTATACTAAGAACTTCTTTAAAATAAAAGCTAGGTTTGTCTCAGGAAACATGATCTAATAAAAACTAACTATCTTATTGTACTCCACATAAGATCCCTTATTCATCAAAAACTACAGCATACAAGTACCAAGATCTTTGTTTTTCCACTCAGTGCTTCTTTCCTATTATTTACCCATTATAATTATAAAAATGGAAAACTCAGAGAAATTAGAGCCATTTTTATAGCTTTCAGACAAACTCTATCCATTTGTATATGATGGGACTTCTTCAATAAAACTGCATGCTTTAAAATACAAATCATATTTGTTAGTCCTTATTGGAAGATCAATATATATAATAAAACCAATAAATTTATTACTCAACAAAATGATAATAAAAGACATCTTTATTATACCTGAACAAAAGCCACATAGTTTGCAGCTAAATGAAGACATTATTGATGTTAGTGATGTATATAGAAAGATTAAGAAAATGAAGCCTTAAAAAATGAACTCCAAAAACTCTAAAGAAATTTTAAATATTTTCAAAAGCTTTATAAACGGTTAATAATAACTCAGCTGTGATTAGTTTAAGCATTGTATGTAGTTTTAGAGCCAGTTTAATAAGGATATTCTTATACAGTATGATCATGTTCAGGAGATGGAAAACAATTTTTATTATTTTTTTTAGGACCATACAAGTCTTCTAAAATGCATTATGTTTAACTTTAGCGTTAATAAGTTTGATAAAGAAATTTATATAGCTAAAGAACATTTTGATAGAGTTTTGATAATAAAAAATGATATGCAACAAAAAGGTGTTGATTTTATAGGTGTTAAAGATTGTGTTTTATTTTATGTATTTTTTTCACATAAGAAAAGAGAGTTTTCTGTGTAGAAATTTGAACATGAAAATAAAGAGAGAAAATATTTCTCAATAATTGGTGCCTGGAATGATCATATAATATTATTGTATATTAATTAATTACAGGTGATTTAATATCAATTAAATAACAATAATAAACTAGTCGTAAATTAATAATATATTCTAGAAAGTAATACTTTATAATCGCATATAGATTTAAGCTTGCTTTAATATTATCATTAAGTTTAATAAATTGATGAGTTAATTTTAGTAGCTTTAGTAGATAAAATTTATTCAATAAATATAGAGAAGAAAATAATATATTTAGTTTATGAATGTTAAGAAAGAGTTATTAATAATTTTAAAATATTTGAAAATACTCTTTATGTGACTACTAACTAAACTATCGATATTGTTAAACATATTAAAGAATATGAATACAACTTTAACTAAAAAGAGTATTTTTATTTAAATGCTAATCAGCCAAAAGGATTTTTAAATGGCTACATAGTTTATTAATAATTTTATCTGAACAAAAAACATTTAATAAAAGACATCGTATGTCTAAAAAATAAATCATTTTTGGTAACTCTTGAACATCCAGAAGACTTAACTAAAGTCATTGATCTTAGATTCAATTAAATGAGAAATGGTTTGCTATAAACATATCCTATTCTTATTAATAAGTAATCTTTATTTGAAACGATTCTCAACATTTTAGCAGAAAATGATTAAGAAAAAATCATGGCTTATTTAGAGCAAATAAAAGCACATGAAATAATATATTTATTAAGCAAGTTATAGAAGCTAAGCTATAAATAAAATCACGTACTTTTATTTAAATAATTTCTGCAAATGAAATTTAAATAAATAACTGATGATAAAAATAATTTCCTAAACATCATGTATGAAGATAAATAAGAAAATTAATAATAATATATATGTTTGTGATGCAAGATAATATTTAATGAAAATTCTATCCAATAATGCTTGATATGCAAAAATAGTTAATTATATTTTATTTAAGATCAATTCTCAGTTTAATAATGTTCTACAAAAGTTACTCTGAAATTATCAACTAATTAAATTAATAGTATTAGTTTAAGCTCTCTAAGCTATCTTATTTAAGCAAATACAGAGTTCTTTATATTTACTCAAATTTTCCCAAGCTTTTACTACTGTCTAAAAATAAGTCCTCATAGCTTATAAACTCTGAGTAGAGACTTTGGGAGCCATTTATATTGTAACTTTTCTTCAGCAATATTTCCTCAATCCAAGAAAGAATGTTAAATAGTAAAATATCCTTAAACTCTTCAAAATCTTATTGGCATAAAAAATACTCAAAAAATCAAAGGTAATTTTAAACAAAGCTGAAGCCATTTTCAAGTAAGTTTAGTTTTTCTACATTTAAAAATGATTTCAAATTAAATTATCAAAGTATTCCAAAATGCTCTTTTATATTATATTAAAAATGATAAGTCAAAAATTTTCTTATTAAGTTTTCTTTAGCCTCAATATATTATTATTTAACTAGAGGAATTTATAATTAAATTAGCTAATAGGATTTTAGTTTCTCTTAATTGCTGCAACTTACTTACTCAAAATCAATAAAAATATTACAATAGTTAATAAGCATAATAATAATTAACAAGTTACTATTAAAATTTACTTCGTTATTTAATTACTTATCATATAGTTATAGATTTAAATTTAGATTATTATCAATAACATTGTTTATAGCTATTTTATACATCTGAGCTTCAAAACTCTTCTCATTCAAAATTTATTCTTATAATTTATTTAGCAGTGCCTTGAGATCTACACAAATAATTTTCTAATATATATATGCTACAAATTCTTATAATAGATCATTATTTTCATTCTGCTTTATTATTTTATCAAGAAAATTTAAATAATATTTTATCTCTTCAAATAGTCCTTTTATCTTTTATTAAGCAATGCTCTATATCTCTTAATTTTCTATTATTCCTTTTTGAATTTATTATTCTCTTAAAAAGTCAAAAACCTACTTAAAGATGTTTAAAATTTAGTCAGGGTATTTATGTATATAAAACAGAATGGAAAACGTCTTAGAACATCCAGTATAATAAGATAGCTTCATTTTGATAATAATTTATGTCAAGCTATAAATGTTTTAATTTAATATCTCAGCTTAATAAATATCATATTTTTATGTATCTAAATAGTATTTTTTTAATAAATAAAGTTCAGCAGTAAATATTTCTAATAGAGCAATTTTTTGTTGAATTTCTACTAATTAGTTTCCTTTTGAAATTCCTGGATTTTCAATGATAATATATTGTTATTGATTATCTTTGATATAGCTTTCAATATTTAAATCAAAAAAAATTTGAAGCTCTTAAATTACAAATTCGAGAAATTCTTTTATTTTATTACTTATATTAGCTTAAGTTTGCTCCTGATCTTTAATGCTTGAGTCAAAAAGTTTCTAAATTATCTCTTGACAAAGATTAAACTCAGTCTATAATGATGCAAAAGTATATGAAAAGAAATAAGTATAGTTATCATTTATGCTACTCTCATTTATGTTGAAGCTTTCTTTGAAGCCTTTAAATTAATTTTTTTTCTCTTAAAGTTCTTATTTATGGTGGTTAATTTCATTACTTATGTATTGATTAAAAGAATCCATAATATATTCATACTAAGTATTTTTATCAATTTAGTTTAAACTCTTAAAAATATTAGCAAAACTTATTTCTTGAATTTGATCCTCAAAAATCATTTAAAAATACTCCTTGAAAAACCATACCTAAGTATCATACATCAAATCTTTAAGTTTCTATATCTATTAGTCAAATCCCCATACTAATAAACTATGCTGGGCATTTTAAATTGTATCAAAGTAGTACTACAATCATTCCTCTTCCACATCCTTAATAAGGATCTTTTTGTTTATAATATCCTAAAGAAATTGTTCCATTTATTGTTAGTTGTTCATGAATGTTTATACAGCTTTTAATTCTTATAGTTTTTTATAGCACTAATCATATTAGTCTATTGTTTAAATTATATTATCTATTTCTTATGGATTTTATTCTTAATTATCAATCTCAACTTATTAATATTATTTATCATCAATCTAATTATTAATATTAATAAAATCTACAAGCTTTTCTTAAGCACCAATTTACATAATAAAAAATCAAAAATTATAATAAGTATTATTATTTTTAAACCCATAGCGAAAAAAGTATTAAGAATATATTTGAAAAGCAAAATCAAAATAATCCAACACCACTTGTTGTATTGTTGTTTGTATTGGTATTGCTATTAGTATTAGTATTATTATTGGCATTACTTTCTGAGGAAAAACCTTCAGGACAAATTAGACTTTAAGACACCGTACAAGTATTCTATGAGGCACAAATGCTTCCTGAATAAAATGGATCACAGTAGCAAGTCTATCCAACTAAACATCATCCATTATTGCTGCACTAAGAAGTACATGCCATGTCTGCCACACCACAAAACTCCGAAATAATTTAAGGGCAATAAACTCAAAGCGATTAATAATCAACATAAGAGTTAGTGCCATCACATTCAAAAGTTGACCCATTGATACTCAAATTAATAGTATTACCAGCAGTGCTACACGTAGATTAAAAACAAGCAGCTGATTAAGTGCTCAGACCAACATTTGTATTAAAGCATCAGGAATTGGATCCACTTTGCTCAATACTATAGGACTTATATGAGGAGCCAAGTTATGAGCATTTAAGCTCTTGATAGTATTCAGAGACATTGCACTGAGTTACAAAAGGTGTGTTGACACAATAGTTCTTATACATATGAGATCAGTCACATTTAATTGATTAAGCAGTGGTACAGAACTCAGGAAAAGAACAACCAACTGTTATAAAAGTACAGCCAGAATTGTATCCAAAATAAAGCTTTTATGCCATGTTAAAATCAGGCAAGTACCATCCACTTTCTTTCAACACAGTTAGCGTAAATGTTGACAAAACAGGATCACCAGTTATTTAGGCAGTCATGAGTTCATTTCCAAAAAGCTTTTTTTCTAAATGAGACCCAGAGGAGCCAGACCCTCCATCATTTTCTAAAATAATATCGTTGAAGGTATTACAATTGAAGTGCTGTTAAATAAGGGTTGCTATTGCTGTTGACGACAGCTTAGGTGTTGTGCTGCCATCTATAGGTGAGGCACCTTGAGTCCAAACAGTATAGCTCTACTGGAAGTTTGTGAATAGAGCTTAGCTAAAGGCAAGTATGTGCATTGTCTCATGTAGAATTATTGATCTCATTTCTTTTAGTTTAATATTGCTAGGGTCTATTCCTAGGGTGTTTATTTGCATTATTCCTATCATTGGTCTAAATGTTGTGGTATTATAAGCACAGTATGCTGCTTAGGCTAGGACTGAAGACTATAAAGTAACTGTTTGAGCAAAGATTATAAGATCTGCTTAGACACCCTAATTATACGAAGGATCTATTACAATACCAGAGCTGCAAAAATCTTGATTGAAAGGAGGAATTCCTAAAGCCTCGTTTACCTGTAACAAATTCTAAAGAAAAGTCTTGAGATTATCTAATGTGTATTATATAGCTTGAAAAATTGTTTAGTTAGATGAAGAAACGTTGGCAGTATCTATTTTAATAACAATTGGCCTGTACGAACCAACAGTACTTTGCATATTGGGATTACCATTTTCTTATTATTTTGAACCCAAAGCCGTTTTTGAACCTATTTGCTATTCAAATTATTTATGATTACAGTCATGGCTGGATATAATACCTAACAAACAAAAAGTTATTAGTAACATTATTTATAATAAATTTAAAAATGAATAATTAATTTAATTTTTATGAGGCAATAAAAAATAGAATTTAAATTGAGGTTATATAGGCTAATACAAAAGATAATAAATATGCTGGAAGTGTTCTGGTGATGGATGAGAATGGTAGCAAGATTATTAATGAATATTTTCAGCTTAAGGATTTGATTTAGCTCGGAGTTACTTTTGTTGAGAGTTTAAACAAAGTTAGAAAAGCTTATAAAGAATTCCAAGCCATTTATATTGTTGATGCTTAGAGAAGCTCGTTTGAACTTATTGACAAAGATTTTAAAGAGCAATAACTGTATAAAACTATCAGCATTTATACTGTTAATAAAATAGACAAGGATTTGCTTATCTTTATAAAACAGCTCTCAATATGAAAGAAAATTCTATAATTAAAAGACCTTAATTTAAATCTGGAAATTCTTCAAAGAAATATCTTCAAATACAAAGCTAATAATATTGAGACTATATAAGATGGTATTTTGAGTGCTTTAAGTTTTATTCAGGATTTTGCTAATGTGAAAATATATAGCCCAAAAAACTCTTAAAATTAATGAATGAAATAAACTTAAGATTTTATTAGTGGTTATTTTAAACAAATTTTAAACACTTAAAAAAATACGTCAAATAATAATATAAAGATTCTTATATTAGAAAGAGCATATGATATCTTATTGCCTTTGCAGCACATGTCATATTATTAAAATTTAGTTCAAGACTTTCTCCCTTTAAATCTTAAACAATTTACTCTTAATAATACAGCTTAGCAAATAGATTTTAAAAATGATGACCTTTATTACTAAATACAAAATAGTTTTATTACTAATGCCATGTAGTTCGTGAGCTCTTAGTATCAAGATCTTATTAAGAATAATTAGACTGCAAAATTTATTAAAAGTTAAAAACAAGAAAATGGAGCCAGTATAAACTTGCTTCAAGGTGCTTTAGGAGATCTTGATCTTTATAATCAGAACTCCAAGTAACTTTCTCTTCATTTTTAGTTGCTAAAAAATGTCTTGGAGAAAATTGATAAAAGTTAGATTAAAAACATAATGGAAATTGAGCTCTGTTTAACAACTGGCATAGATGAAAATGGAGAAAAAATAACCAAAGAAGAATAGGAAAAAAAACTAATAAATTTTATAGATAAAAATCCCTCTTTAGATTCTAAGGATATTTTATGACTAGTCTTAACGGCATAAGGAACTTTATTAAAGGAAACAAATTTATAAAGATTTGTGAAAAATGAACACAAGGAAATATTTATAAAATATTCAAGCCAAATACAAAGGCTTGGTAAACTTTGGAGTGAATAACTTAAAAATATTATTAGACAAAAATCTAAACTAAAATATGAAAAGTTTTAAAGCGGGCTATAAAGACATTATTCTAAGCTTGAGTTTATGATAGACGAGATTTTATAAACAAATCCAAATACATTATTAGAGAAAATTGAACTAATATAAAATTCAAGCCAAAATACATAAAGTTTTTTTCCATAATAAAATTCTGTTTCAAATCAAAATTTCAGTTAAAAAAGCAAAGATGTTTTTGTCTTTATTTCCCTGGATAAAGTTTCAATAAATGAGTTATCGATTATAGAAAACTCTCTTAAAAGTCAAGCTGGAAATTAAATAATCATAGGTTGTTAAGACATTGAGACTCCTTAGCAATTTTTAGAAGACATTCAAAATTTTCAATAAAATCTTTAAAAATATAATACTCTATTTAGCTCCAAATTATTGCCCAAAGTTTTTAAATTTTTAAAATATTATGAAATCATGTAGACAACAAGCAGAATAAAAAGCAACTGAGTTAATAATTTAACAAGCTAAAAAGAACATTCTTTGACCATCCTTAAAGCTCAATAATGAACTAAGCTAAGCGTTAAAAACTCTTAGAATAAAGAGATAATTCCTATCTAGAAAGGAGAAGTGGCTCTACATTTATAAAGCAGCCAGCCTTTGTATGATCCATAATTTAGTCTCAAAGAGTTTCTATATAGAGTTAATCAAGACATAGTATAGCAAATCCATACTCTTATAAACTCTTAGAAGATTCTTATGAATAATTTCAAAAATGAGAACAATGAACACTTAATAGAGATTCTCGATAAGTATTAAGAGGAAACTATTTCTCAAATGAGCATCAACAAGCTATATATAAAGAGTCTATTTGAACCTTGCTAAGTTAAAGACAAAAAAGCCTTTGAAGATAAGATAAAAGAGCAGCCAAAATAAACATAGACTTAAATAACTGTTGGAGCTTAGAAGAAAATTTAGAAACAAAAGCAGAGACTTTTTTATGGAAATAAATATACCAAAGCTAAAGCCTAGTTAGAAGATAAATAGAAATAAGAACAGTCTTCTAGCACCAGTGAGGACAGTCAAATAGCTTTTTAGAAGGCCAAAAAGATACAGACTAAAATCTCTGTTGTCAAAAAAGGTAAGCCAAAAGGAAGAAAGCCAAAGCTTAAAGTGGAAGCCTAGTTAGATGAGAAAATTATTGAGTAGAAAACTCTGAGTGACCAAAAGAGTACTAGTGAGATGAAAGTAAAGCCCATTGTAGAACAAGAAACAAAAGAAGAAAATAAAGATGATTGAAAATCATTCTCAGAAAAATAAGATCAAGAGCAAGTTTTAGATAATGAGCTTCAAAATGAATAGAGCTAATATAATTAATATAAATATTTATTATTGTCTAATTTAATGTGAGTACCTATATTAATAATGTTACTATGCTTCTTAAGTGAGTTTTTTTTATTTGAACGAATCGATGCATAAAAAATCAATGAAGAATAAAACTTGAAAGAAATTCTAAGCGAACTCAAAAGATTTAAAGAACTTTATGTGGAAGAAAGTCTACCAACTAATTTGCTAGCATATTCCGAATTTAAAAGAGATGATCAAACAGGAATAAAAATATAGAGTATTGAAGGCATATATTCCTCTATATATGAGCTGATAATATACCTTAAAGAAAATCTTCTCAAATATCAAAAGAACTAACAAAAACTATTTCTTGACAGCAATATTGAGTTTCTTTTATAAATAGAGACATTTATAGGCAGTTATATTTAAAAGGAGGAATAAATAAAAATTCTATTCAGCAAAATACTCAACAGACTCTTAGACATAAAAGAGGTATATGAATTGCACTTAGTACAAAATCTTATTAAAGGAAAAGAGTTTATGGAGCTTGAGCAAGAAGACATAAAGGAAATAATAGACTTTTTATTGGAGTAGATTGAGAATATGAAAACTAACATTTTTGAAGAGATTCCAAAAACAATCAACAATTATCTTATAACTTAACACAGAATAACAATTAGTGATGAACAAAAAGAAGATGATTATATCAAGATAAGTACTAGCATTTATGAGTAGTTTTATTAGACAATATTTTAAGGCTTGAAAGTTTGTATCAAAAAAATCAGAAAATTAAAACCCTTAATATAACATTTCAAATTTTATTGTATTTAATAATGGGATGTTTATTTTCAAGCATGGGAATAAAAAGAACAAAAATCAAAAGAATTTAATGATAAAAAATAAAGCACAGAATCAAAGATGATTTTAGTTTAAATTAGTTTAAAATTAGAAGAAAAAAATTTTGAAAATCTTGAACCGAAATTTCATAAACAGAATTTAATGATGAGTAAATTTTTAGTGAGATCTGGAGCACAAAATAATTAGAAGTAAAATAAAAACTTCAGCCAAATAAAAATATAAGAAGTTTATGATGAATGCTATAATTTAATGATTAAGCTAATATTTTTGATGCATAATAATTAAGATAGATTTTTAAGTCCGAATATGAAGTTAAAAAGTTAAGAAAAAATAAAATTTCTAAATAATTTTTATTAATCAAATTTGGCTTTGCTTTTTAGTCATTATATAATTTTGCACATCATTCTTATATTATAAAACATAAACACTATATTATATATTTATAAGGCTATGAACTCATTTTTACCTTCATTCTCAATGGCATTTGAGAATTTGTTATGATAGACCACAAACATGTACCAGATAAAGTTTTCAAAAATTACTTTAAGAATATTGTCTTAAATATATGGATATATTAAACAGTAAAAAGGTTAATACCATAGGAAATATTGCGGGGTCAAAATCTTAGAAAAATGAATAAAGCAAAACAGAATAATGAAGCAGCCTAAATATAATTATTTTTTCATGTAAAGTGAAACAAAAGCTATTAATAATATAATTGTTACGTTGAATATTGTATTTAGTAATCAGTTTGGCTATTCATAATATAAATATTATATCAGAAATTAAAATGAATAATTGTGTCTAGGATCCTTTCTAATCAAGTGGTATATCAAACTCTCATATAAAAACTAGTAACCAAATCTTATATAGAATGATGCTGTTATAAAGATAAAAGCTAAACCAGAAACTGCTGCAAAAATCATTGAGCTTTTGTTAAAGAATTTTTTATCCTTTTAGATATATGTGTAGAATAATAATGCCAGTAGTATTGGAAATATTTTAAAATGTATTGAAAAGGCAAACACCAATGCGGCAAAAATTATTCTATTTTTCTTTAACAAATAAATGGTAAGCATCATGAAAAATATTGGAATTGTATCAAATGAACCTCAGGTAGAAAGTATACTTATGATAGGACTCAGTGTCCAAATGATGAATGATGTTTTAGCCAATTTTTTATCTTAAATTTTGTATATTAAAACTCCATTAAAAAAATCAAAAGTGTAAAACAAAAAAGTTCCAAAAAAATAATGTATCTTATAATTACCAATCATTATATAAGCAAGTAAAGGTGTGTATCAATATGTGTGTCTTTCATAAGGATTTCCATTTAATAACAAATACTTGGCTCCCTCTGTTTATACCTTATAATCAATATCAAATAATGTTGATTAATCATTCGAAAATCCATAGTATATTAAGAATATGAAAGCCTTCAATAAAATACCCAAAAGTACTGCTAGAAGAATACTCATTTTATTTTGGCATCATTCTACATAAGCACTTAAATTATTATATAATTATCTCATTTTTAATTATAAAAAATTAAATTCACAAAATAAATAAATTTAATTAATATTAGAGTGTTATGAGTTGAGACTTGATAAGAAAAACTCTCCAAGAAGTTATTTAATAAAATGAAGAGTTTAATATAGAGGAACTTGTTTAAAAGTACTTCATTTATAAGAGAGAACAAATAAGACTCATATCTTAGCAACAGTGCCACGAAATAAACACAATTTTCAAATAAACAATTAAGCAAGAAAAAGATATAGTAAATGTGTTTGAGCTTTCAAATTAATCTACAAATTAGTATTATTTAAATCAAGTTGTCAATGTCATTTTTCTTGATCATATTCTGCTTCAAATAATTATCTAAAGAGTCTTTGTATCTCTGCATCTCTTTTCAGGGTTGAATCTGCCACTAAAAATTTATGCTCTCTTAAACAAAGGCTAATATATTTATCTTATTACACTACAGGTTGTTATCTTTATTCAGCATTGAGTTCCTAGCCCTCTTTATCCATCTGGTTCAAATGATCAACCTCTATATTGATATCCTTGAGAAGCTGTTCTCTTCTGTCACTTGCTTCCTTCTATCGTTTCTATTTTTCCTAATTTTCCTAAGACTATTTATCTTACTTGTTGTTCATTAAGACTGTTGATAACTTTCTCTTCTCTTAACGAATACTGTCTTTTTAATAAGTCAATTTTTTGCTTTTTAAATCACTCTTCATTCTTTGTCAATTTCCTCCTTAGTTTTTGGTCTCTCAATAACATTGTCTAACATTTTAATAATTATATATTTATAAATATTATGAGTTGAAAGAGGTGGAGATTGCCACACGATTTTTTTGAAGCTTTCTTCTTTGTTTTTCAAGTTACTTATCTTACTAAGCAACACTAAGGTTTTAAAACTCTTCATTTTTTTGTCATTATTTTTCCTTGATAAATTTTTCTTACTTTATTTTATTAACCTTGCTGGCTCAAAGTTCCATCATTTTGTTTTGATCCTCAACTGAGACATAAGACATTTTTATATTGTACTGTATGATAAACAAAGTCTTCAAAATAAGTTCTATTTGTTCCGTGGATTGGTAGACAAACTATATAGAAAGACCTTGAAAATAGACATCCTTTATTTTTTTGATAAACTAGTAATCAACCTTGACAAAAGAGTCCTCAATTTATTTAATAAGCTCTATAACTTGATCATTAAAAACATCTTATGGAAAAGAGGGTCGTTCAGCAAAGATTTTCACAAATTTGATTTTTTTATCTAAGCTTTGGCTCTGTAGACAATATTCATTGATTGCTGTTTCGCAGCCAACCAAATCATCTGCCAGTCATTTATGAAACATGTGCAGGTTGCCATGATTGTACTTAATATCAAAATATATTCCTATGTTGATTTGGTCTTATTTTTTAAAGTTCTTAAGCTGAATGTTGTCAAGTATTCTTTCTCTTTTACCTAAGAACAAATTAACAAAACAATAGCTAATGCCCTCCTTGCCTGATAGAGATATGCTGGAGTGATTGTGTGATACTTGAACAATATCAGTATCATTTAAGGAGGCTAAGAGACCTTCATGCTGTCAAGGCTTTAAGACTATAGGAAAATGTGGAAGCAGTGCTTGCTGAACCGACTTGACCATATTTTCTGAAATAATTTTATTCTATTTTCTGCCTGCTTAGTAATAATAAAATGATACAAATATAAGAATAAAAAATCCAATCTCTGATTGATACTTTTCAAAAATGCTTCACTTATTTAAAAATTCTTTGATTTTTCGATCTTGAAAACTCTCTTTTTTAGTTTTTGCTTTCTTCTATATAGATAATTGTATCAGTATTAACAGAGAGATTAAAATCTTAGTTAAATTCATTTATAAAAAAATTATAATAGAAATAGAAATGTATGAGTCAGTTAAAATAATCTGTAATGATCTAGTTTTAAGAGACCAATTTGTTAAGATAATTTCCAATGAAAGCGTCAAGTATTAAAAAAGAATAAAGATTTAGCTTTAGAAAGAATAGTAGCTTATTTTGAACATCAGGGAAGAATGACTGAGTGATTTTTTAATAAAACCTGTGCCAAGCAAACTTGACATTCTCCTAATAGACTACAAGAATGGTACTCAAGAAAGATTATAAAGTTAATTAAAAGAACTAACACATAATTATCCATTTAAATTTGCTATTGCCATAAACACCAACAATTATGACAACAAAATTGATCAAAATTATGAAGGCAAAATTCCAGTAATATAAATCAATTTAGAGGACACTTTATATCATAATCTTATTCAGAACTATATACACAATTTAATAGTAAATCCAATCCTGATTAATTATGAGGAAATAAGATGATAAAAAATCTTGTCCTAACCACAGAATTTCAAACCAAAAATAAAACTACTTGAGGAACTCTCAGACTTTTTTCAAGTAACAATGAGCTCTTTAGATTCTGAAGTAAACTCCAAGAATTTCAAGAACAAATAAAATCCTAAACTTAATCTTAAATTTTAGCTTATGAATTTTGTCAATCACTAAGAATAATAATTTAGTTTAAAAGAGCAAAAAAGCTAAAAAAATGCCCAAAAAAAACCGAATTAGAAAGCAAATAAAAATAATAAAAATCTTATAGACCAAATAGATTTTTCGAGTCAAGAAGATGATTGAAAAAGCTACTCTGTTTCTGGCTCAGAAGGAAATGATGAGCATAGTCTAAATAACACAAATAATTACAGCAGCATGAATTCAAATAATATCTCAAGTTAAATTGATCAAAATTTATCTAATGATATTTACAATAGATATGTCCAAGAGGATGGAACAAGGACCGTCAAGGATCAAAGAATTTAAGAGTGCGACATCACCTCAAAGTATAGCCAGCAGCCAGACAGACAAAACCACTAGCCATAAAAGAAAGCTGACAAATCCAGAAACCTAAAACCAAAATCTAAAAAGTTGCCAAAAAATTCTGAAATAATTTAAAAGGAATTTCTAAAAAACAAAATTCCTGAAAATTGACAATAAAATAGTCAGGCAAAGGACTATGATAATTTTGCTTAGCATTATTCAAATAAAAATAATTCTCAATATAACTATAAATAATTCTTATTATAAAATCTTGTTTAAAATATCTTGATTTCTTTTTTGCTCATCTTTAATGCTTTTAAAGCTTTCAATATACTAAGCTTTCTTGGCATGCTTCTTCTCCAATGGTTTTTTGGTATCCAAATCAAACTGGCCCAAACCAGCACTTGATTCTCAAACTTTGTTAATGCTTTAGCCAATTGATCTTGAGTCCTTCTTTGGATTTCCTCTGATATCAATGCCTTTTTTCTTGAGTCTATTTTTCTACTCATTAAGCTCCTATTTGACCTTGCTTATTTTTCTTTCTCTTGCAGCTTCTTTGAAAGGATCATCATTGCCATCATCCTCTCTAATAATATCTCTTTCTTTATTAAGCTTTCCCATTGAGTCCTTTCCGTATCTTGGTATCCATGAGTCTGTTGGCTAGTCATAAATAAGCTTAGATCTTTTCTTCTTCTAAATTCCTTTGCTCTTTGCAAACTCCTCCCATTTTGTCATGACTGCCTTTGTTGGAGTTGGCTTGAATCTAGGAAAAAGAATCTCTGGCTTTGGAAGTATGATTACATCAGGATCAACATCATAGTCTATAAATTGGTTCTCAAGTTTTCTTTCTTAAGTCTCTAAATATTTTTGTTTTTTTATCTCTATTACTTTTGAGATGAAAAGTTGGATTTCCTTCTCTATAAGAATGTCTTGATTTTCATCTTAAATAAAAGGTTCTGGATTATATAGGGACAAAGAGCCTAGGTCTATTTAAGCTGTAGCAAAACTCATTTATAAAATTAATATTTTTAACTCATTTAATTAGCTGTGGTGTAATTATGATAGGCTTGTTGATTTGAGTGCGGTCTATTTGATACAAAGGAAATGTGTATTATGTTGGCTGTGGATTTTTTCTTGATGAGTTTTGGACAATATTGTATAGAGAATAATCTCTGCTTTATTTTTAAGTATATTAATTATGATTGTCTCCAATTATTACTGAACCTAACAGAGTTTTTAGTCTTGAACATTTTACAAGGTAAATTAAGAAATAAATTAACATTATATTAAATATCAAACTGTATTTTAAATATTTACTTAAAGTTCATTTGTTATTGAGCTCTCTTCAAAATAAGACTCTATTTAACCAACAATTTTATTTATATCTTATTTGATGTTTATCTTATGCTTTTAAACATAATTGCCTTTTGTATATAAATATATCTCTTCATATTCAGTATTGTCTATGATACTAGTGTTGGAATTTAAATTATAAAAAGTATATGAGAAATTCTCCTTTTTATCAATAGACTTATAATAGCCTTAAAGTAATAAAATTACATTACATATTATGCAATCAGTCTAGCCAAATACAACTAAAACATTATTTTTTAATTCTTTAATTTCTCTATCAAAATTT
>ERZ724506.397-NODE-397-length-15288-cov-3.833782_pt1 | contig 15288 bp, 14 predicted proteins | sample MGYA00376039_ERZ724506 | MGnify/ENA primary metagenome ERZ724506 (study PRJEB28724, sample SAMN07190887) | wastewater metagenome | isolation source: effluent of sewage treatment plant in Hong Hong | place: USA: Christiansburg, Virginia | collected 2016-03-01 ... | reverse complement strand
CTGCTACATCGCCCCATCCATTTCCTCACCCCTACCCGGAATGCCCAACGGTAAGCCTGCTGGCGTGCCGTGCGTGCAACTGGATGACAATGGCCGCTGCCTCATTTTTGGCCTCCCTGAACGCCCTGCCGTGTGCTCAAGTCTGCAACCAAACAGAGAGATGTGCGGAGACTCCCAAGAACAAGCACTGCGCTTTCTTACCTCGCTGGAAGTCGCGACGCGCCCCTGATTTTTACCCAATAAAAAACCGGCACTTGTGGCCGGTTTTTTATTGGAAAGTAATGACGGCATTACTGCTCAGTGTCAGCCAGCGTGACAATCGCTTGAGCCCACTTTACGTATTTAAGGTTGGCCAAGTCGCGCACTGTCTTTACGTTAAAGGCTTCCTTCAGCAATTTTGCATCATTCTCGCTCACGCCAGCGAGGGCATCGACCGGTGCATCGGCCAGCTCTTTCAGTGACTTACTTTCATAGGCTTTATCGAGTGCCTTATTCAGATTCATGTAGTGCTCCTTGAGTTAACCGCAAATGAAGTAACGGCGAGATGCCACAACATCCGTTACCCTCGAGACTAGCCCAATGCCGTAACAGGTCAAGTTACGAATTTGTAGCCTCGCTCAATTCCAGCCATTTTATCTCTAGCGCGGCCATTTCTGCGTCCAGCACCTGTTTTTCAGCCAAATGCCGGGCCAAGTCATCTTTTTGGGCGGGTTCGTAGAGCGCAGCCTCTCCCAACAGACCATTCAGCTCAGTTAAACGATCCTGCACAGCGGCCAACTGATTCTCCAGCTTGGCTAGCGCTTTTTGCTGATCCCGCGTGGTCCCTGTTTGCTTTACTGGCAGTGGTACCGCTTCAACCTTCAGAGCCGCCGCCTTCTTTGCCGGCTTGGCCCCTTCTCTCTTCTTATCTTGCGCGGAGCGCCAGTCACGCAGCCATTGCGCATAATCGTCGAGATCACCCTCGAAGTTACGTGCCTCGCCATCTGCCACCAGCAAGAAGTCATCACAACACGCTTTCAGCAAATGACGCTCATGCGACACGATCACCAACGCACCCTGATACTCCTGAATGGCCAGCGTCAACGCATGACGCATTTCCAAATCAAGGTGGTTGGTAGGTTCATCGAGCAGCAGCACATTCGGGCGTTGCCAAACAATTAACGCCAGCGCCAGGCGCGCCTTCTCGCCGCCAGAAAAATTCTCGCACGACGTATCAATGCGATCGCCAGCAAAGCCGAAGCTACCAAGAAACTTGCGCAGCGTTAGCTCATCGGTGCGCCCGGCAATACGTGACAGCTGCAGCAGCGGCGAAGCCTTCAGATCCAGATGATCAACCTGATGCTGCGCAAAATAACCAATACGGGTGTGGTCTGAAACCGTACGCTCACCCTGCTGCGCCGCAATTTCACCCACCAGCGTTTTAATCAGCGTCGACTTACCGGCACCGTTCGGGCCAAGCAGTCCCAGACGCGTATCAGGGGTCAGTGAAAAATTAACGCCCGCAATCACCGTGCGCTCACCATAGCCTGCATTGATGTCATCCATACGGATAAGCGGGCTGGCCAAGCGTTCCGGCTCCCGAAAGCGAAAACTAAACTGCGAATCCACATGCGCAGGGGCAATCAGGGTCATGCGCTCCAGCGCTTTGATACGGCTCTGTGCCTGGCGCGCCTTGGTGGCTTGTGCACGGAAGCGGTCAATATACTTGGTCAGATGCGCCACATCCGCCTGCTGCTTTTCAAACTGTTGCTGCTGCTGCGCCAGACGCTCGGCACGGGTACGCTCAAAGGTCGAGTAGTTACCACGGTAGTGCGTAATACCGGTCTGCTCTACATGGAGAATGTGCTCAACCACGTTATCAAGGAAGTCACGATCGTGAGACACCATGATCAGCGTGCCGGTATAGGCACGCAGCCAGTCTTCCAACCAGAGGATGGCATCGAGGTCGAGGTGATTGGTCGGCTCATCCAGCAAGAGCAAGTCCGAGCGACACATGAGTGTCTGTGCCAGATTGATGCGCATACGCCAGCCGCCAGAAAAATCCGCAACGTTCTTCTGCTGCTCCTCATCCGAAAAACCAAGGCCTGCCAACAGGCGCGCGGCCCGCGACGGCGCGGTATAGCCTCCGATCTCCTCATAGCGCTGATACAGGTTAGCCAGATCCTCGTAGCGCTCCTCGTTTTCCGCTAGCAGCAGGTCGCGCTCAATCTGGCGTAACTCGGTGTCACCATCCAGCACATAATCCAGCGCGCTCATTTCCAGCGCACTGACTTCTTGCGCCATGTGCGCCACCGTCCAAACGGTGGGGCGCTCTAGGCGGCCGGCATCGGGGGTCATCTCTCCCAGCAAAAGGTTAAAGAAAGTGGATTTGCCAGCGCCATTGGCGCCGGTCAGACCGACTTTCCAGCCAGGATGAAGTGCAAAAGAAGCGTCGCGATAGAGTTCGCGGCCGTTGCGAAGAACGGCAAGTTGGGAGGCAATAATCATGGGCGCGGATTCTATCAGCTTGCGGGGCAACCCGTGGCATTCATCGCTGAAATGAAAAACGGGCCCGTAGGCCCGTTTTCATAGCTCAGACGGATTACTCAGCGTCTGGCGGGGTCAGTACGGTGCGCTCTGATGCCTTGGCCTTGGACGCCTTAGCCTTGGCAGCAGGCTTGTCCAACGACTTCACCTTAACTGGCTTAGGGGCTGCAGCGGGCTTTGTTGGGGCTTTAGGAGCTGCCTTGGGGGCTGGCTTTGCTGCTGGCTTAGCAGCCGCTGGCTTTGCTGGAGCCTTGGCGGCAGCAGCTTTTGGAGCAGCCTTAGCGGCCGGCTTGGCCGGGGCCTTAGCAGCCGCTTTTTTGGTGGCCGGCTTCAGCTTGCTCTGTACATAAGCCTTGAGCTGGCTCTGCTTCTGCAAACCCTGAATAGCTGACTTAGCCTGCTCAAAATCTTTCTTGGCGGCATTGAGCGCAGTCTTGGCTTCAGTCTGTGCCTTGCTGGCACTTTCCTTTACGGCCTTGATAGCATCTTTGTCAGCCTTAGCGATCTGCTGCTCGATCTTCTTTTGCAGATCCTTGTAGTTGGACTCTGCCTTTTCAACGAGCTTGCGAGCGGACTCAATGTATTTTTCCGCTTCCTTCTGGGTCTTTTCGACAACCTTCTGGAAGTGTTCCTGTAAATCGTTCACTTGCTTCTCCAGGTCCTTCTTGAGTTTATCCACCGTCGAGGCGGCAGGTTTTGCAGCGGGCTTTTTCTTGGCAGAAGCCATGGGCACATCCTCATGTGATTAACGCGACGGGTCGGCGCAAGAACCTCTGTCGGTCAGGCCGTCATCGTGGCCATTGGACATCGGCCTGACAGGCAGAGGTTCATTGTGCGAAAAATATACGATGTAACGCTGAAAAGCGAGCACAGACAGACACGCCCCCTTAATCTGGATCAAATTTTCGGCGTACTGATGGCCTGTAGTTGTGCTCGCAATGTTTTTGTCATCACTATCGCGATGCCTGTCACAAATGCACCACGCAAAACCACATAGCCAATATCGAGGCTGCACAGTATGCTCGATCGGGTTTTATGGCCGGCAAATCAAACGGCTGAATATCCATAAGGAGAACACATGAAGCGCACCCTGATCGCTGCCGCCCTGCTGGCCAGCCTGTCCGTTCCTGCATTGGCTGCCGACAAAAAAGTCGCTACCTCTGTCCTTGCGAACGATGATGCCAAGGCAGCCTAGAGCATTGGCTTTCTCAGCGGCATGAGCCATGCCCAGCATATCGACAAGCTGGACATTGATTCCTATGTATCTGGCTTCCGTGACGCATTTGCCAAGAAAGAGCCAAAGCTCAGCGAAGACGAAATGAAGTCCACGCTGGAAGCTTTCCGTAATCGCCTGCAGCTAGAAGCCGCCGAAAAGGCCAATCGGGCCGCAACCGAGAACAAGGCGAAGTCGGCTGCCTTCCTAGCCGAAAACAGCAAAAAGCCGGGCGTAAAAACGACCAGCAGCGGCCTGCAATACGAAGTGATGACACAGGGAACAGGTGCCACACCCAAAGCCAGCGACATGGTGAAGGTGCACTATCACGGCACGTTGGTTAATGGCAGTGTTTTCGACAGCTCTGTTGAGCGTGGCGAACCAACAACCTTCCAGCTGAACCAAGTTATTCCGGGCTGGACAGAAGGCCTGCAGCTCATGAAGGTCGGCTCCAAATTTCGCTTCGCGCTGCCACCAGAACTGGCCTATGGAGAGCAAGGTGTAGGCCCGATCGGCCCCAATTCTGCACTGGTATTTGAAGTTGAATTACTGGGCATTGAAAAGCCTGTAAGTGATGCACCCGCAGCAGGCACAGACACCAAGAGCAAAAAGAAAAAGTAAGCTGTAACGCCCACGAAAAAGCCGGCCATCAGGCCGGCTTTTTCATTTCGGGCACCGATTTGCCCGCATTTATATTCGCACTGACTAATATATCAGCACTGTCTAAATTGTCAGGCAGGTACAACAGGTGCCGGCGCATGCAACAAGGCGATCATGCGATCCTCAATCTGGAATCGCTCTTCCAGCGTCAGTCCCAGTTGCGACAGCTCGTGTGGCAAGCCACCCAGCACATCGGAATCCTCAGGATCATCATGCAAGTCATTAAAATGGATAATGGCATCTAGCGAGGACTGGAGCTTCTGCAGCAAGGCCTGACCTTCTGCCAGTATTTTGCGCCCTTGCGCCTCACCCTCCGCCAGCAATTCGTCATACACCTCGAAATAACCGGCTGACACATAGTCCATCAGCACTTCGCAGAAGGCTTGAACGCGCTCAATGACGGGGGCTGATTCTGAGGGGGAGCGAGCATCCTCACCCAGCCCCAACATCTGGACAATGAGTGACTGGCGCTCGTCAAGCCAGCGTCGCACTAGCATTTCGACACGGTGGTGATGGTCTTCAGGTCCGGCAGACGGGTTAAGCATGACAGCCTCCTTGGCAAACTTCACAAGACTGATCAGCCTATGCCCGTCACCCGTTGACTGCAAGCAAGGGCCCTTAGTCCCTACGTAACAACTGCCAGACGGCAAGCGCTGCCAAGCCGACAAATACCACCAGCGTCCAGCCTGGCAGCGTGATGCCCATGAAGGCACCCTCTATCGCGGCACACTCGCCCGAGCCGCGCAGCACCTTGCCAATCACCTCGAACAAGGGAAAAGTATCCAGCCAGTAATCCAAGCCAGGGCCGCAAGACGGCACTTGATCCGGTGGCAAATTCTGCAACCAGACATGGCGCCCGGCCACTGCCACACCCGCCAACGATGTTAAAAGCGTGAATCCGGCATATACCCGCCGACCAACACGGGCCGGGCCATGCAAAAAAGCCAGCAGCACCACCGCGCTAGTCGCCATCATGGCCATGCGCTGAAAGATACATAGCGGGCACGGCTCCAGTTGCTGGTAATACTGCAGCCAGAGGGCAAAGCCCATAGCCGCAATGGTCAGCAGCAAAATACCAAGATTAGTCAGGCGAGGCGAAGGGATAAAAGGCATGTCGTACTCCATATTACTGCCGCGAGACTAGTGACCTCAGCAACAGAAAAACAAGCAGGCTTTGGTAACAGGCCATGCTTAATCGCGAAACCAGTCCGCCAAAAATTCCGCAAATGATGACGTATCAGCGGCTTCAATTGCCGCCTGCTCACGATGCGATACTGTTGCTGCTACAGCAAGCTCCTCGGCACGCTCCCCCAGCAGGGGGCGGGCACGAAAGTGCTCACCGTGCGCATGGCCTGTGCGCTGAGCAAACTCAAAGAATGAGCAATTATTTTCTTTTAATTCACGCACGATTGTCGCTGAATAGGTCAGTTCTGGGTCGTGCAGCTTGCGGGCTTTGTGAGCGATCGCTTGCGTATACGCAGTCGTACCATGGGCATCGTCCAGTACTGGCGCCAACGCCTGCAGATCGGCTAACAGGCGCTCTGCTTGCTCGACAAACAGACGGGACTCTCCTTGTACATCAATGCGCAGCGCGGGATCACGCCCCCGCTCAACTACCTGCTGCTGGTTGATCGGCAACGCAGCATATTCAGCATCGGTAAATGGCAGGCTCTCACTCAGCAGGCAATGCAAGGCAAACACTTCCAAAAAGTGCGCACTGCTGTCATCAATCCCAATGGGGTTGAACGGATTCAAATCAACACAGCGCAACTCGACATACTCCACGCCACGCCGTGACAGTGCGGTAGTTGGCCGCTCTCCTCGCCCCGTCGTGCGCTTGGGTCGCACCAGCCCGTAATACTCGTTCTCAATCTGCAGAATATTGGTGCTGATCTGCTGATACTCACCAGATCCATCCTTGAGCCCGATTTTTTCAAACGGCGCGCAAGGCGTACGAATGGCATGTGACAGATCACGCACATACTCATTCAAACCGTTATAGGACACCTTGAGGTCTGACTGTACCGAGTTCTGATACCCCAGCGAACTCATCCGCAAAGAGGTGGCCTGCGGCAGGTAGAGTGTTCCGTGACCACAGGAATCCAAGCCGTGCTCACGACCCTGCAGAAAAGAACCACACACTGCCGGGCTAGCGCCAAGCATGTACAACAGTAGCCAACTCTGGCGCTGAAAATTACGCACCAGCGCAAAATATTTTTCCGAACGAAAGTCGGCCAATGCCTGTGTATCGCCGCACTGTTCTTGCCAAGCTCGCCAAAAAGAATCTGGAAATGAGAGGTTGTAATGAATCCCGGCAATCGTCTGCATACGACGACCGTAGCGAACCCCAAGCCCGCGACGGTAAAGCGTTTTCATCCGGCCAATATTAGAACTGCCATACTGCGCGAGCGGAATGCTGTCATCATCGCCCAAGATGCACGGCATGGAGTTAACCCATAGCTCTTCGTCACCCAGATGCGCATAAATAAACCGGTGCAAGTCATCGAGAAAGCCAAGCGTTTCGGCAATCGATCCGGTGGCCGGGGTAATGAGTTCCAGCAAGGACTCGGAGTAATCCGTAGTGATATACGGGTGCATCAGCGCCGAGCCGAAAGCTGACGCATGAGGCGTCTTCGCTAGATGACCATCCGGCTGCACGCGCAACGATTCTTTTTCCAGGCCACGGCGCATACCGGCCAGCACGATTGCCTTAGGGGACAGCCACTCCAGTTCACGGGCAAGCACGGCATCCACAGGCAGTTCCTCACATCAGGGGCAGGCAATAATAGGGGCGTTATGCCCGGACACAAGAGGACAGCATATTAACTGGCGGCGGGGGCCTCACTCTTCCAGATGGCGAACGTACCACTCGCCTTAGCGACCAGTTTACCCCCTGAAACAACTTCCGCATCCAATACTGCCGTACGGCGCCCGCGATGGATCACCTTTGCTGTACAGCGAATAAGCCCCTCACGCACGGGGCGAATGTAGTTCGTCTTCGCCTCCAACGTGGCGGCCAACTCGTCGATCTCAAGCAAAGAATAGATGGCGGCCCCCATCGCACAGTCAATCAGAGCAAATGCTGCTCCCCCATGAAAGCCTCCCACCACATTCTGAAGGAAGTCGGTCATGTCGATTTCAGCGATACAACTGCCATTTTCCACGCTTATATAGCGAATACCGAGATGGCGACTGAAGCGCGAACCTTCATCACGCAGGATATGGGCTTTGTGTTTCATTCTAAGTCTCCCTGAAGGCGCGCGAGCCTAGCAAAAATACCACTCGCAAGATAAGGTTTATATTACCCGTTGATGGTACTTTGAACCTTAAATATACATGGTTTAAAAAACCTTACTCGCCGTAAGTCCTTGATTGGTTTTAATTATACAGCTGGCATGTTTCATGTATCCTTACTGGCATGATGAAGATAACTGAAAATACCCGTACGTTGTTCCCGCTCTGGCGCCTGGGCTTCCGCCCCTTTTTTCTGGGAGGCGCCGGCTTCGCTACTCTGGCCATCCTGCTCTGGCTGGCTTTTCTCGGCGGAGTGCTGCACTGGCAACCTGCTGGCGGCATGCTGGCTTGGCATCGCCATGAAATGATGTTCGGCTTTGCCGCCGCCATCGTGGCAGGCTTTCTGCTCACTGCCGTGCAGAACTGGACCGCCACCCCAGGGCTCACTGGCCGACCGCTGGCTGTTCTGGCGGGCATCTGGCTAGCAGGTCGTCTGGCATGGCTTCTGGGTGCTCCTCTCTGGCTGCTAGTACCGGTCGATGTCGCCTTCCTGCCACTGGCTGCCATCGTTGTCGGTCGCCAAATCTTCAGCGTAAAACAAATACGCAATTATCCAGTGCCCATACTGCTATTGCTCATGACCGCCGCCAATAGTGTAACGCTGGCGGGGTTAGTGCAGGGCGACGATGAACTTCAGCGCCAAGGCGTGCACGCTGGCCTCTGGTTGGTCGCCGCCATGATGGGGTTGATTGGGGGTCGCGTGATTCCTTTTTTCACTCAGCGCGGCTTAATGCGCAAAACGCAGGCACCGGCAATCCCTGCACTTGATCGTGTGGCCATGGGCAGTGCCGTACTGGCTGCCGTGCTGACTGCAGCAGGCCTGTCACTAACGCCATCCCCTTGGATGGCCATTGTCTTTGCCGTGATGGGTATCAGCACACTGATCCGGATGGCGCGCTGGCAAGACCGGGGCATCTGGGGCGTGCCCCTGTTGTGGTCACTGCACCTTGCCTTCCTGTGGCTAGCACTGGCCCCGCTCGGGATGGCACTGTGGCACCTAGGCATCATCGATTCACTCAGCCTGCCGCTGCATGCCCTCACTATCGGTGCCATGGGCGGCCTCATTCTGGCCATGATCGCTCGTGTTACGCTTGGTCACACCGGCCGGCCGTTACAGCCCCCGGCGGCCATGAGTGTTGCATTTATTGCACTCAATGTTAGCGCCCTTAGCCGTGTCATGATGTCGACTGGCGCCTCTTCATGGCTACTGTGGTTATCTGGCGCACTGTGGATTCTCGCCTTTGGCCTGTACCTGTTTTACTACGCACGCATGCTGTTAGAACCTCGCATCGATGGCATGTCGGGCTAAAATAAATCCGCCGCATAAAAAAGGGCTGACGTTATCGCGTCAGCCCTTTTTCTTTTTATAGCGTGCGAATATTTATTTCTTCACGCCTGCCTTCATCAACAAGCTACCCAAGCCGCCGACCTTGGCAGCGGGTGCCTCGCCAAAGCTGCGCTTGCTGGTCACCTGATCGCTACGGCCCGGGCGCGCGCCTCCCTCGCCTGGCTTTTTGGCCGGCATGACTTCGTCTTCCATCCGCATGGTCAGCGCAATACGCGCACGCGGCACATCTACTTCTAGCACTTTCACCTTAACAATATCCCCCGCACGCACAACTTCACGCGGATCCTTAACAAACTTTGTAGAAAGCGCAGAAATATGCACCAGCCCGTCCTGATGCACACCGATGTCTACGAAGGCGCCAAAATTAGCAACGTTGGTCACTACACCCTCAAGGATCATTCCTGGCTTGAGATCCCTAATTTCGGTAACGCCGTCCTGAAAGGTTGCAGCCTTAAATTCAGGACGCGGATCACGACCGGGCTTTTCCAGTTCTTTTAGAATATCGGTAATAGTGGGCAGACCGAATTTTTCATCAACAAACTCTGCGGCATTCACTGCCTTAAGAAATTTCGCATCCCCTAGCAACTCGCGAATATCTTTGGTCGACTGGGCAGCAATCTTCTGCACGATCGGATACGACTCTGGGTGCACCGTACTGGCGTCCAGCGGATTCTCACCATTCATGATGCGCAAAAATCCAGCCGCCTGCTCAAAGGTTTTGTCGCCAAGGCGTGGGACTTTTTTCAGCGCCTCACGTGAGGTGAACGCACCGTTGCTGTCACGGTAACTGACGATGTTTTGCGCAATCGTGCTGTTAAGGCCGGCAATACGGGCCAGCAGTGCGGCCGATGCCATATTCACATCCACACCGACGGCGTTTACACAGTCTTCCACCACGGCATCCAGCGAGCGCGCTAGCTTTACCTGATTTACGTCATGCTGATACTGGCCAACACCAATCGATTTGGGATCAATTTTTACCAGCTCTGCCAACGGATCTTGCAAGCGACGGGCAATCGATACGCCACCACGATAAGACACATCCAGATCAGGAAATTCCGCCGCCGCCAGCGCCGACGCCGAATACACCGAGGCGCCCGCTTCGCTGACCACAACCTTGGTCATTTTAAGTTCGCTGTGCTTTTTGATGAGCTCGGCGGCCAGCTTGTCGGTTTCACGTGAAGCCGTTCCATTACCAATCGCGATCAGATCAACATTGTGGCGCTGACAAAGCACGGCCAGCATCGCAATCGACTTATCCCATTCATTTCTGGGTTCGTGCGGGAAAATCACGCCGTGATCCACCAGCTTGCCCGTGCTATCAACCACGGCAACCTTCACGCCCGTACGCAATCCGGGGTCTAGCCCCAGCGTGGCACGCGGGCCCGCAGGAGCGGCCATCAGTAAATCTTTAAGATTATCGGCAAACACTTTGATGGCTTCTTCTTCGGCACTGCCTTTGATTTCACCAAGCAGATCTGTCTCCAAATGCGTCAGCAGCTTTACTCGCCACGTCCAACGCACCACTTCCGCCAACCACGTATCCGCTGCGCGCTTTTCATTCTTGATGCCCGCATGGGCAGCAATCATTCCCTCAGCCGGATGCGGCAGACCTTCTTCCTGATTCGGAATTTCCAGGGCCAACGTTAAAAAGCCTTCGTTACGGCCACGAAACATGGCCAGCGCACGGTGGGATGGCACCGATTTCAGCGGCTCATGATGCTCAAAATAATCGCGGAACTTGGCACCTTCATTTTCCTTACCCGGCACTACTTTCGCGGCCACTTCACTGTTTTCAGTGAGAAAAGAACGCAGCCGCGCCAGCAAATCGGCATTCTCCGCAAAGCGCTCCATCAGGATGTGTTTAGCGCCATCCAGCACGGCCTTCGTATCGCCGTAGCTCTTCTCGACATTAATAAAGGCCTGCGCCTCGGTTTCCGGTACCCGTGTTGGGTCGGCAAGCAGCATGTCGGCCAACGGCTCGATACCCGCTTCGCGCGCCAGCATGCCCTTGGTCACACGACGTGGCTTATAGGGCAGGTACAAATCTTCCAGACGCGCCTTGGTGTCCGCATCCAGCAGCTGACCCTTGAGCTCCGGCGTGAGCTTGCCCTGCTCCTCAATGCTTTTAAGGATGGCATCGCGGCGATCCTCCATCTCGCGCAAGTAACCCAAACGCTCCTCTAGATCACGCAGCTGCGTGTCATCCAGCCCTCCCGTAATTTCCTTACGGTAACGGGCGATAAAGGGCACGGTGGCGCCTCCATCCAGCAATTCCACGGCTGACACCACCTGAGCAAGGCGGGCATTGATCTCCGTGGCAATGGTTTGGGCAATCTTGACTGAGCGATCCGACATGAAGAAATCCTGAAACAGCGGCAACAAAAGTCCGCCATCTTAAAGCCGCTTTCCCGTGCTGGGCAGACTTGTCTTCATCGTCCGGTCATGGTGGGTTCATGTGAACGTGTTTTAATAGGTAATTGTCATCGCCACCCGATCGCTAAATGACCTCGCCTACCGAAGCACCCGCCACCGTCTCCTTCCGTGAAGCCTTGAAATTCTGGTGGAGGCTTGGCTGGATCAGCTTTGGCGGACCCGCCGGCCAGATCGCCCTCATGCATACCGAACTGGTGGAGCGCCGCCGCTGGATCTCCGAGAAACGCTTCCTGCACGCCCTCAACTACTGCATGGTGCTGCCCGGCCCCGAGGCCCAGCAACTGGCCACCTATATTGGCTGGCTGATGCATGGCACCCGGGGCGGAATCACGGCTGGAGCCCTGTTTGTACTGCCTTCTCTCATCATCATCGCCGGACTGGCCTGGGTCTATCTCGCCTTCGGCCATTTGCCCGCCATTACCGCCATCCTCTGGGGCATCAAGCCAGCCGTAGTGGCCATCGTGCTGGCCGCTGCCTGGCGCATCGGTAAGCGCAGCTTGAAAAACGGCTGGCTGTGGGCCATCGCTGGCCTGTCCTTTGCCTGCCTGACTTTCCTGCACCTGCCATTCCCGGGCATCGTGCTGGCCGCTGCCGGCATTGGTGCCCTCGGTGGCCGTATGCGCCCCGGCATCTTTACTGCCGGTGGCGACCATGCCGGCAAGAGTGCCCCGCATGCCGCCGCCCTGATCGACGACGACACCCCCGCCCCCGCGCATGCCCGCCACACCCATACAGGACTGCTGCGGCATCTGGTCGTCGGCCTCGGACTGGGCATTGTCGTGCTGACAGGGCTACTGGTGCTGGAGGATGGTATTGGCCTGCTGTCCCGACTGGGCATCTTTTTCACACAGGCCGCTCTGCTCACCTTTGGTGGTGCATATGCCGTGCTGCCCTACCTCTATCAGGCTGCCGTCATGCAATACGGCTGGCTCACGGCCGGCCAGATGATGGATGGCCTCGCGCTGGGCGAAACCACCCCTGGCCCGCTCATCATGATCGTGGCCTTTGTTGGTTTTGTGGCGGGGTGGTCGGTTGACCCCCTCATGGCCGTGGCCGGGGCCTGCGTGGCCACCTTCTTTACTTTCCTGCCCTCCTTCCTGTTCATCCTGATTGGTGGCCCACTGGTAGAAGCCACGCACAACAACCTGCGCCTGACCGCCCCGCTCACCGCCATCACGGCCGCCGTGGTCGGGGTCATCCTCAATCTGGCACTGTTCTTTGCCAGCCATGTAGTCTGGCCCGCCGGTGTGCAGGCCAGCGGAACGGATATCCCAGCCCTGCTACTGATCGTGGCCTCCCTCGTGGCCCTATTGCGCTTCGAGGTCAACGTGATCCGGCTGATTGCCGCCTGTACTGTCATCGGCCTAATCCGTAGCCTGCTCTAGCCCTGCGCGGAAATCGCCAGACTACAGGCCGGCACAGAACCCGTTACGAGTCAGGCCAGCCCAACCATCGCAAACCCCGCCAAGGCTGCTACCATGCGTCTTCCGGTCCCGATGTGCAGAGCCAGATGGAAACGCCAGAACAGATAACGGATACCCCGCATGACGCCAGCCTCGCGCAATCGCGCATACTGGTAGTGGATGACGATGTGCGCCTGCGCAACTTGCTGCAGCGCTTTCTCGAAGAACAAGGCTATACCGTCAGAGTAGCGCCAGAAGCCGTACAAATGGACAAGATGCTCTCTCGTGAGCTCTTTGCCCTTATCGTGCTGGACTTCATGCTGCCCGGCGAGGACGGCCTGGCAATCTGCCGGCGCTTACGCCGCGAGAACAACAATATTCCCATCATCATGCTGACCGCCAAGGGGGCAGATGCCGACCGCATCTCCGGCCTTGAAGCCGGCGCCGATGACTATCTGCCCAAGCCCTTTAACCCGCAGGAACTGCTAGCCCGTATCAAGGCTGTTCTTCGCCGCCAGCAACGGGAGCTGCCGGGGGCGCCTACACAGCAGGGTGAGGTAGTGAGCTTTGGCCCTTGGCAGCTTGATCTGTCTACCCGCCAGTTAATGCGGGCTGGCAAAGAAAATGTGCCACTGACCACGGGGGAATTTGCCGTGCTCAAGGCCCTTGTACAGCACCCTCGTGAGCCACTCACCCGCGACAAGCTGATGAATCTGGCGCGAGGCCGTGAGTGGGGTGCGATGGAACGCTCGATCGACGTGCAAGTTTCTCGCTTGCGCCGACTGCTGGAAGACAATCAATCCAAGCCGCGCTACCTGCAGACCGTTTGGGGCGTAGGCTATGTGTTCGTGCCCGATGGCGCGGCCTAATTCTTTTTACTGACCGAGTCTTAACGTGATCCGTTTTAACAAATTACTCAATCGTCTTAAGCCACGCTCCACTGTCTGGCGCACCACTCTGCTCGTCGGTAGCGTGGTCGTCATCAGTCAATACCTGTCGATCGCATTCTTCTGGACCAACCTCTATCTCCCGGAACTGCGCCAACACGCCCATTACTCGGCTGTGCATATCGACTTGCTGCGTGAGGCAGAGAAAAATGCGCCTACCGATCCTGTGGCCCTCGCAATACACGATCGCGTTAACAAGGCCACCGGCATTGAGGTGGTGCGCGACGAAGAGGACTTTCCCAAGGTTATCGACAAGCCCTTTGTTGAGATATTCACTACCATCATCGAACGCCAGCTGAGCCGCGAACTGGGCGAGCCTGTTTTGGTTTATTTTAAGTTCAAGCCAGAGCCGGTGTTCTGGATTCACGTCCCGTCCATGCAGGAAGTATGGGTGCGTGAGCCCTTGCTGTTTTTCGGCCAGTACAACCCCTGGATCATCATCGCCTGGCTGATCGGCGTGCCGTTACTGTCCCTGATCGCCATTGTGGTGTTGGTGCGGCAGCTCAATCGACCCCTTAAGCGACTGCAATTGGCGGCATTGCGTATCGGCAAAGGGCAGCACTCCACCATGCTGCCAACACAGAGCGGTCCGCTGGAAATCCGTGCGGTGAATCGTGCCTTTAATCAGATGACCACACAGATCCAGCAGGACGCCAAAGACCGCGCCTTTATGCTGGCGGGTATTTCACATGATTTGCGCACACCCCTGACACGTTTACGCCTGACGGCAGAAATGATGAAAGAAAAAGACATGGCCGAAGGCATGGTGCTGGATATCCAGGACATGGATGCCATCATCGACCAGTTTATTGCCTATATGCGCGACGGATCAGATGAAGAAGTAGAAGAAGCCTGTCTGGACCTGCTGATCTCCGAAATGGTTGCGCAACTTTCATCGCAGGGAACCATCGATTTTACCCCAGGCCAAGTGCCGAATATTTTCATGAAACGCCTGTCGCTAAAGCGCATGCTGGATAACCTAATCAGTAATGCCCTGCGCTATGGCGGATCGCCCGTCCACATCCACACGACGGCCGGCGATAAAACAGTGGTCATGACGGTACGCGATCATGGCCCCGGCATCGACGAAGCTGACCTACCTAACCTGCTGCAGCCTTTTGTGCGCGGACAGTCGGCGCGCACAAGCCAGGGCTCAGGCCTTGGCCTGGCTATCGTGGCGCGCATCGTTCGTATGCATAACGGCAAGCTGGATATCCGCAATCATTCAGACGGTGGCCTCGAGGTGACTATTACCTTGCCCACCAACCGACGGCCAGGGCGGGCCTGAGGAGGGGCCATAGACATGAAAAAGCCGGCAACTGCCGGCTTTTTCATGTCATCAATAATTTCAATGCAAACGCCCAGGCTCGCTTATACCGCCCCGCAACATCTGTGCCACGTCGATGGCGTCAAAGCTGTACGCCTGATTGCAGAACTGACAGGTAATATCAATGGACCCCT
>ERZ724506.394-NODE-394-length-15342-cov-5.765683_pt1 | contig 15342 bp, 6 predicted proteins | sample MGYA00376039_ERZ724506 | MGnify/ENA primary metagenome ERZ724506 (study PRJEB28724, sample SAMN07190887) | wastewater metagenome | isolation source: effluent of sewage treatment plant in Hong Hong | place: USA: Christiansburg, Virginia | collected 2016-03-01 ... | reverse complement strand
GAAGCCGAACTATCAACTGGGATGCATTATGTTTAAGATAGAAAGAAAGAAAATTAATAGATAGCTGAAAAATTGTAATTTTAAAAGCAAGAATTCTTAAAAAATGTTGAAGAAAATGAGAGAAGAGGAAAAAATTACGGTTTTTCTGAAGCGTAATATTCATCTGAGTATAGAGAACTCAAAAATAAGAATAGGCCTTGGGACCTCTATAAAAGTACTCAAAAAAATAGCCAACCTAATCTCGTATTCGAAACAAAAAACCAAAAAGCATTGGGAGCTTTAAACAGATTAAATTCTGCAATGTATACAGAACAAAAATAACAATTTTCGTAATAATAAAATAATTAGGAAGACTTTCGATTTTTTAGAAGTCAATAACTCATTAAAAACCTCAATCAATCTCCTACCCACACAAGTATGCAGAAGTACAATTCATTAAAATTTAACGGAGGATTTTCCAAACTTTAAAATAATGAAAAAGAAGATTAATATCAGAAAATGCCTTATGTTCCAAAGAAAAAACTTCATCTCCAAACATAAAGATTCTACCCTTCATATAAAAATGAAGTAGATTTTGTCAGACAACCATCAGCCACTCGTAATAATCTAAATTTGTTCAAAAGTAGCCCTCCAAAAAATTTAATGAGGATAAATTAATATCACAGAGACCGTAGCAGAAATAGAAGTGGTCAAAAATCACAACCATACCACAGTACAAATAAGCTAGATGTATTGGATACAAAAATATTATCATTAAAAAGCTAAATCCAAAAATAAATCAGTTCTGCAAAACACCGATGAGCTTTTTTTCTTAAATTATATATTACTCAATTTGTGTATAGTTAAATAAAATATATATCATTTACTCATTAGTTCTTTTATATTCTCTCAACTTATTAGATTTTCTATTTATTTTCATTTTGTATTTCAGGTCTTTTTTATTCTTTTTTGTTCCATTTCTTATCAGGTCTCTTTTTTTATCTTTTCCCTTTTTTGTTCTATTCTTAACCTCCACTTTCCTCACTGTCCTCAACCTCTTACTCCTATTATTTTTTATCGTAATCTTTTCTCTGGACTAGCCAACCACTAAACACTGACTATTAAATCTAATGTTTAATTATTTTAGTTTCAAGATATGATCGATATTTACATATTCTTTATTCTTACTATTCAGTGAATTATATTTTCTATCTTGTGTCTCTTCTGTTGTTGTACGATTAGAATGTCATTCTATTGAGGTATAAGCCTTATCCTGGAGCTAAGTACACATCAAATTGTTAGGGTTTGAAAGCTTGTTTTATTGTTTATTCTCCTTATAATTATTAAGAGAAGATTTTTATTAACAAGCCGATCATTTTTCTTATTTGGTGGTAGATGAATGATTGGCCTACTAATGTAAATCTTATAAAACTTTCATATTATTATTTTTAATTTCGTTCGCACTCTCGGAGGATAGTTTTTACTGTTTCTTATTCTACTTTCTATGCAGACATTTTTATGAGATACCTTTCACATCGGGGATCTGTTTTTTTGTAGCCACGAGTAAAATTGAAGAAATTGTGAGTACCGATATAATTTTTTACTAATTAATTCAATTTTACTATGGTTTCTTGAAGTTTCTCACCTTCAATTGGTGATTTCTATTTAAAATTTGCAAAACTTTGAAAAAGTCGACTAGGAATAATGTAATTGTAGATTCTTGTTTTTGCATCATGTCTCATATCAAAACTTTTACCTACTTTCCGAAGAGCTAAAATACGAATGTCCATAGGAAGCTGGTCATTGAGATCTTTAATAATGCGATTATAATGAATTTATCGAGTGCCTTACTCGGCAACATATTTTTAACTTATTTCAACCCTCAAAGAGATCCCATTACAAAGAGCATGGACTTTTTTGTCAGTTCGAGCAGCCCTTGACCATCTTATCCTCTTGAGTTCATGTGCATTAGATTTAAGCATGAATCCATTTTCAAGTAAGAGAGCATGTACAGTATTTTAAATAGTATTGCCATGTTATCTTTGATATTGCATTCCCTGGAATTTTTATCCATTATAGCCAAAGAAAAAGCCAAGCTTGACTTTGAATGTTCCATTTTTTTTACTTCCTTGATGATCATCATCCTCTCTTTGACTATCTTAATGATTCATTTCTAATATATATATAAGCTTTATTAAATTAAATATTTATCAACAATTGAATAAAAGAAATAATATTTTATTAATTATCAAAGAATTAGTTTAATAAATATCGATTATACAAAATCAAATATCTTCATCCTCCTCCCATTACAGAATTACTTTACTTGCTCTAGGCCATAAACCCAAACACTCATTCTCAAATGCCGACTGCATCAAACTCCCCAAAAATATTGGTTCATTCAATTCATTCGACACAGAAACTGAGGTTTAAGTCAAATAATCTATTAGATTATTGCCAGTCAATTCTGTTGATTCTGTATTAGGGTGAATTAGAAAATTGCTTGAACTCGAACTGCTAGAATTAGGTTCTAATGCAGTCGATTACTCCATCAAATAATTATGTTGAATTCTGTTCATATTCAATCTTTCTTGGCCTTCCTTCTTCCAATTTAATTTTTTCTCAACAATTAAAAATCGTACCTCCATTCTCATTTTTTCACGGCATTCAAGGTTAGAGTGTTTTTAGTCGAACTTTTCCCAGATTATTTCCTTGTTTACTTCATAGCTCATCACCAGTTCATTTCTGATTGCTTCCTGAGCTTCTTCCAGATAAAGCCAATCAATTTTATTGCAGTCAATTTTTACTTTTAGTTTTTGGATAAGCTCCATCACTTTTGTTTTGGAACCTGTAAAAATGATCTCCAGATTAATTTTTGTTCGATTTTCTTTTGTTAACTTTCTTAATGCAGCATAGAGAAAATCTTTCTTCTCAATGAAGTAGTCTTCAGCATTTTATGTCGAAGGGATCATCACTTTTATGAAATATGTGTTGAACATTTTCCATACGTTTTCGAGGAACTTCATATTGATCTTCTGGTTTGTTTTAGTATGACTATTGAATTATATTATACAAAATAAAAAAAAAAAGGAATTTAAAAAAACCTAACAGATAGGAAAATAAAATGATTCACAAATACAAAAATATGTTCAATACTTATCTCAAATCCATATCGTAAGAGAATAAATGAACTAAATGATAAGATTAACAATCCAATATATACATAATGTTTAATATAAATCCGAAAACATCTTAAAAACATCAAATAAATGGTTCTGATATGAAAGAAACTTAAAATTACAAAAAAAATAACATAACGAATCCAGATATATTTTCTTACAAAAAATTTTTATCTTAGTCAATAAATAGTGGAATAATTTTCTTCACACTGAATTTAATATCAACAATTATGACATAAGAATAAAATATTATTCATTCTCATTCTAAATCTTTTAACTATCTATATCTAATTCAACTATAATTAATTCTTTTTATTTAGTTCCTTATTTTTAATTCTTTTTCAATATATATATATCTAAAACTCACAAATTAAAAAATAAATCATATATGATCGCTATATAAATATTTGAATATTGCTCTAATATTTATCCAATTATAAGATTTATATAGAGATGAATATAAGCAAAACTGGGCTCATTTATGATCCTAGGATGACCTAGCATAAGAGTAAAAGAAAACATCCATAAAAACCACAAAGAGTTAAATTTATCATGAAGTTACTATAACAAAAATTCTATACTACTCATCCAAGAGTATAATTTATCAGTACTATTAATCGGATTGTTACTGATTAAAATATTAAACTTGTGCACCCTTAAAAGTATATCAAGCATGTTGGTAATCTATGGCCTAAGACTTCTCATCGTTCTGATCTGACTATCTTGGACACGTACTTTAATTAGAAAACTTAAAATTGTGCCAAACTAGCAATTGGAGGAGTACTCGATGGCATCGATAAAATTATGAAAGGTTAATGGGCAAATGGATTTGCGTGTGTTAGACCTCCAGGGCATCATTCTGGTGGAAGACATACAATAAATGGTTTTTGTGTATACAATAACGTGGCCATCGGAGCACGTTATCTCCGCCAACGTATATGAACATCTAACCTTAGATCATAATTTAAACAGGGTAGCAATTGTTGACTGGGATGTCCATCATGGAGATGGAACTCAACATGTATTCCAAAAATAAAAGAATATTATGTTGATTTCTATTCATAGATATGATAGGGGAACGTTTTATCCAAGCACAGAATTTGGAGATGTTAGGAATCAGGGCGTTGGATAGGGATAGGGTTCTAAGATAAACTTACCACTTGATCATATTGATGAGAAGTTTAAATAGTATAATTTCCAATCTCCAGGTGATAACTAATACATTTACCTATATCATAGGATCATCGAACCAGTTTTGAAAGAGTTTAACCCTGATTTTATTCTAATATCTTCTGGATTTGATGCAGCCCGAGGTGATCCTCTTGGTGGTTTCACAATAACTCCGAATGGATATTACTACATGACAAAAAAATTAATGGAATTTCAAAAACCATTATTGGTTGTCCTTGAAGGAGGTTACAATTTATAATCAATAAGTTTATCCGCAGAAGCAGTGATGAGAGCACTGACTGGGTAATAAAAATATCCTTAAAAAATCGATGTAGACTAGAATCAAATCAAATATAAATGTCAGATTCATAGTCCAGTTCACAAACAAATTGATCATATAATTGAGTAGTTAAAGAAAAATTGGCCTATTTTAAAAAGTTAATAACTTGTAAAATATACTGAAAGAATAAAAGCGAACGAAAAAAGAGTTTTTGGAATTGTTTAAAAAGGTTAATCTTCTTCATCATCTGAATAAGAAGAAGAAAATGTTAGTCAAGTCTCCGAGCAATCTAATGAAAGTGGGCATAGATACAATACAAGAAGTAAAAAAAGATTGAACTAGTAATAAAATTAGAAATTGATTTAGATGAGAGAACTAGAAAAGGAACAAAAGCAATGGGAACAACAAATGGCTAATATGAAAAAGAGAGAATAAAAGAATAATAAAGCAGAAAAGAAATTATAATAGACACAAGTAAAGGAAAAAAAAGAGGAAGTAAAGAAGGAAGAGAATAAAACATAATTAGAATAGTCATAAACATAAGAGTATCTTACAAAACAATTCTTCTTTGGGTCTGGCCATCCTCAAAATTTTAAGGATTTTAGCCTTAAAGATTAAAAAATTCATAAAATTACTTATGAATAATAGATAAAATTTTATGAAAATATAACGTTTTAAAAGTAATTTGCTCCTAAATACTATGGTCGCGAAGGGAAAAATGGAATTCTACTTTAAAATCTGATTTATATGTGTTAGGATCCAATAATTGTTGACGTAAAATTATCAAAGCAATCAGCAAATCCTATACTTACCCCATAACGAAGATAAAAATAGAAAAAAAGATAATAGAAAAACTCCATTGGAAAATATGGTTTTAGAATAAGCGGATACGCAACCCCAAATTTCAAATAAGGCGGAGTTTGCCATAAAAATGACGAAGAACTGATAAAAATATTAAGCCTGGTTGTGAATTAAGAGAATAAATAATATTTTTGTGATTTTATAAAGAGATTAATAGAAGGATTGACCAAAACCTCCAGAAGATATTACGCAACAAGCATAGTGTTAATAAAATGTGCAAATAAATCATAAATAAGATGGATAGATTTCCATTACTGGCGTAATTTTTTATCTAACTCAGAATAATCTACAAATTAAGGACCTGATGTCTAGAATATCAATGGGTTGACCCATCTACTAAAATTCATAAACGAAATCCCTAAAAAATAACTAAAATGATATCTGTAGTTATATAGTATAATTATATTGGATATAAACATTAATTATTCAAATTTAAAATAAAATAACCAAAAACAGATGTCATCAAAACAGATCGAAGTTGATCATGAATAAATACATGAGTATATTAAATAGTATTTGAAATATTGGGATCTTAATTCTTCTCTTGAGAGCTTATAGGATTAACTTAAATCTAAAGTATATGAATTTCTAGATAGGAAAATAAACGAACAAATAAAAATATATCTGAGACAAAGTTATAATCTATCATGAAGGTTACAACGAGCAAATCTAAAAATTAAATTACTTTGTAAAAATAAAATAAGGTTCAAAATAAGAAGTATCAGGAGGTGTTGCAAGCTGGGAGGCAGATCTTCTCAGTTTCGATAAATTTGTTACAAATTATCCATAATATCAAGGAAGGAGGATCAAAGTATGATTATCTTAATGAACCTATTTAAAATTATAAGATTCAGTTGGGAAAACATCATAAGATTATCATAAATTAGGGTAAAGTCGAAGGTTCTGAGCTGATCAGCTAAAATGTAATCAGGGATCATAAGGCTAAATTGGAGCAGTATGTCGCCTAGAAAACTAATACATAAGGCATCATTTAAATCCTTTTATCCCTAAGAATTAATGCTCTACAAATAGCTCCTTAACTCCGTAAAAACTTAGTGTAATAACTAATCCGCAGAGATATCTTCAAAATAACTCAATAAGAAAAAGACAATTTCAAATTTTTATTGAATTTGTTATCAATTAAGAGTAACTCATTAAAGCATGCAATCACTTCTCTTATCTCAGTGATTGTCTCTACGATAAAAGGAATTTAGTATATCACTTATAATGGAAATGATATCATCATAAAGAGAGTAATGAAAATACTGTAATAGCAAGAGGATGGTAATGTTACTCAAAGATTCTGCTTGGCTATTCTGCAGAAATGTTCGATTAAATAAAATTTGATTGGCACTTATGTTTAGAATCATATTATATAATGGGTGCTCAAACTTGTGGAGAGTTCATTCAAGACCAAAATTCATATGTTCTGTCTTGATTTTGCGACTGCTATGCTTGCTAATATTATCCATTCGAAATGGTGTCAAATAATTCTATCCTAAAAACAAGATCAAGCTATCTTTGTGATGGATAGCATCCTAAGATTTATTAAGCATCCTATGTAAGTCAGTGTCCTTATGCATTTATTGATAACACTATCATATCTATGCAAGCCTAAATTCAAAAAGCAGATGTAATAAGTAAATCTAATGAAAAGAGTGAGTTAATTTGTGGACTACTATGAAAATAACTTTAGCAAAGGTAAAAATATTAATATTTAGATGGAGAGGCGGCTGAAATGGACAAAAAAACAGTTCTAGACCTTTGCAGCCATATGTTCCACGGAAAATAATAAGATTACGACACCGAATAAAGGATAAGATAATACGAAAACGGACAAGGATAATTAATTTTCGAATGCTTTCAAGATGAAGTCAGTTGATTTATAAGAGGAATAAGCGGATAATATATAACAATCTTTATTTATTTTACATATCATCTAAAATCAGTAGGATGTTTCTGCTTGATGACCTGGGTCTTATCATACATACGCACATTTGCTTTACCTGCCACTGGGTGGTGGGTTTGCTGGTATGTCAGTGGTCGAATAAATTGATGTCTATACACTTTGAATCCTTATCTTTAGGCTAGTTCTTGAGGAGTTGTGTTTTTTGTGATTGCCTTGTAAAATACTTTGAGGACATTGTATACATTTTTCTTGGTATGAGCTACATGGAAACCACAATGATCAATTCCGGTTAGTGTGAGCATAAATGAGACAAGAGGATGACCATGAGAGTTGAATCCAGGGACTGGCCTGATATATATTCTGTAATCTTGATGTTTTTTATTTATTGGTAATGGTAAAGTGCATTTTGAATCTCTTGGAATTGCAATGATATTTTTTTTCAACAAAGTGATAGCATTATGTAAAGAGTCTGCAGGAGTATATCCTCTTCCCTTAGCATAGGAAATTACCCCATTTCCGTTTCCCATGAAAACCAAAGTTTTGTAGGATTGAATTCTATTCAAAGTAGTAACTTTCGTATTAGATTTGGTATTCAGTAACAAAATGGTGAATTAATCCTTGATTTTAAAAGGACCTTGTGAAAATTCTTCTTCTGTTTAGAGTTCAGCTTAATCAACAAAATTTCTCCATTCATCTATTTCATTTTACTCTCCTTATTAGTCTTTATCTTCAACTTCTTCTTGCTATTATTCTTTAGGAGGTCTCAAATTAAATATATTCTTAGCATATTCGTACTACTCCGGGAACTATTCTTTCTGTCGATTAGTAATTTATTATTTCCATTCTTCGATCTTGTGATCAACCTTTCTCTTTTGAAATTCCCTGACAAGTTCTATATCTTCCTTGGTAAGTTATTTATCTCTCAAATCCCCCAGCTCAGTCGTATACTGAGAGAAATCTAATAAACTGATTCTATTTTTATGTTTGACATTGAACTTTTTAATGAAATCTTTCAGTTATCGATCGTAACTATATTTTCTAATATAAGTACTCTGATTTTTTAGCTATCTCAAATGCGATTTTTTATTTAGGAGTATTCATTATGAATTAGTCCATTTTTTATTATGTTATTTTTGATGCAGTTTGATGGATGTTGAGATCTCTTTGGTATGTGTTAATCTTCTTCATCAATTTACGATTTCGACGTGTTAGATCACAGAATAGCCTACGCGTTAAGTTAGCCGCTGATAATAGCATTCTATATGGTTATCAACCTTTATAAATTATATAGCCATGCCATAATTATATTAAATTTACTATACTCATCAAATGCTTCATACTTTAATTTTGAATTAATATATCAATGAATAAATAAATATGTTTAAGTAATTAGTAAAGATTTATTATCAAATAATTTTAAATGATTTATTTAATTATTTATTTTAAGAAATTTTTAGCTCGTACTTTTTTCTATCTTGGTTCTCTTCTAGGTGGGGTACCTTCTTGTATATAGAAGTTTTTTCTAGGTGAAATGTTTGAAAATGGAGTCTAAAAATTAAAACATGGATGCTTTTGCAATTTTTGAGATCTATATAAATAATTTAATAAAAATTACAAGTAGTTAATTTTAATTTTATGTAAATCGAGGAAGCCAGTCTATTTCGGAGCTTCAATAGGAAAGAGGCATGCGAAGCTACCCCATCGACTGTTGAACCTAGTGAACCCAACTAGAACTTTAGGCAGTAACCAGAGGTATAAGAATTTATGCTCAACTATGATGTCATGCATCTCACGAAAATGATGAGTGGTTCATCATTGAATTAAAAATAAAACTAGAGACATGTTACTGATCGATTCATCCCTATTAGGAGAACTTCTAGCAACAGGGTTGAGAAGTTTGGAGAAAATACTTCCAATGCAACTCAAAAGAAATCGAAGAGAGGATTAGAAATAGGAGAGACAAAAGTTACACTAGATGACATGTATAAAATGTTGCTCTTATAAAAACCTTAGAATAAACTCCTAAGCTTTGGATAACAAGCAAATAAGTATGGAAGTGTACAGAATAATATCTTTAAATAATCGTGCTAAAAATTTTTTAATACTAAGAATATCCCAAAAAAAAGCAATGTCGAAAACAGAAAAATCAGTAAGGCTCCATTTAAAGTTCTAGATGCTCCCAACTTACAAGATGACTTTTATTTAAATCTCTTGGAATGGTCACCCCAGAACATTCTGTCTGTTGCTTTAGATTCTTCATTATATATGTGGAATGGTAATAATAATAAAGTTATTAGGTTTTGTGATATTAACCCTTGTTCTATCACTAGTATTACATGGAATCAAATGGGATCTCAGATCGCAGTGGGAAATAATCAAGGAGTTACTTAAATTTGGGACCTAGAAAGAAATTCTAAAATTCTTGATATGTTTGGACATAACGCTAGAGTAAGTTCTTTGTCTTGGTCTGGAAGTTTGTTAGCTAGTGGGTCTCGAGATCGTACAATTAATATACATGATACGAGAATAAATCCTAGAGATGTTGTAGCAGTTTATTAAGGACATACTCAATAAGTCTGTGGATTAAAATGGTCATTTGATGGCCAATCTTTAGCTTCAGGAGGTAATGATAATAAGCTTATGATATGGAATAAACATTCTACAGTTCCAGTCAATAAATTCAGTCAACATTGTGCTGCTGTCAAAGGTCTTGCTTGGAATCCTCATAACCACGGAGTATTGGCCTCAGGAGGAGGCTCAGCTGATCGAACAATTAAATTTTGGAATACTCTAGATGGCACAATGCTCGATAGTATCGATACAGGCTCACAAATTTGTAACCTGATATTTTCCAAAACAACGAAATAATTCGTAAGTACTCACGGATACTCAAACAATTAAATTGTAGTATGGAAATATCCTACTCTTGAGAAGATAACAACATTAACGGGGCATTCTAGTAGAGTGCTGTTCTTAGCAATGAATCCAACTGGAGAGACAATCGTAACGGGAGCAGGTGATTAAACACTTAGATTTTGGAATATCTTCCCATCCTTGAAACCAACGAATAATATGAGTGGAAACATGTTCTCTAGTATGGTTTTAAGATGAACTACATGAAACTTGAATGATTACTTATTATACTTCTTTATATGCATATAAAATTATTTGATAGATTTCTAAAAAGTTAAGTATAATAAAAATAATATCTAATTCAATTATAAGGCTGATGTCAAGCGCTAAAATCACAGCCGAAGAAGCCAATCAAATGCAGAAATTAGAGCAACTTTTCCACAACCGATACTTAACTCCAGATTTTCTGCATCAGCTAATTGCCATCTATGTCAAAGCTATTTAATCTTTTAATGCGGAGTTTATGTTTATGAAAAGCTATTTCATGGAAAAAATGCAATTTGTTCTCTCTGCTCCTTAAATTATGGCCTTGCTCGAAGGCGGTGGAACTGCTGCTGACTAGATCAGATAAACTATCAGATTGACATAAAGAAATGTTGGCTCAGATATTTTTTAAAACTAATTGCAATAAAATCCTCCAAAAAAGGAAGATAGTGCCGATAAACCAAAAGCTAAACAATAATAGGATAGATTTCAAAATTACAAACCAGAGTCACATCATCATCATACTCAAGAAATTCATCATCATCATCATCACGATTAGAAAAATTAGAAAAATAGTGCACTTAAATTAGATTTAAAAATGAGGTTAATGAAGGAAGTCGAGGAAAATGCGAAAAATATCAAGAAATAAATAAATGAGGTAAATAAAAAAATTGAGAAAAATGAGTAAAAAGTGAAGGGAATAACAAAAAATCAAGAGGAACTCCTAAATTAAAGACTCGCTAACAGAAAGAAAAAGAAATTAAGAAAGAAATCTGTGGAGATAAAAGCCAATGTAGCTGACATTTAAGGATAAACGAAATAAGTAGAACCTCCTCCAATAAATAAGTAATAATTAAAAGAAGCTCATAGATAATTAACAGCAGCAATATTCGCGTACACAATCAGGCTTACAATGAAATAGGCTTCAAAATAAGCTGAATCAAGAAAGAATATAAAGGGAAGAATAAAGAAAGCAAAAGAGAACGAATAAGATGATGTAATAAATTAATAGCCTGAATAATCAAAACCTTAAGAAGTAAAGCCTTAGCAAATAAGCATGAAAAAGAAGAAACAGTCCTCAATTTAGTAAAAACCTCAACCTCGCATAAAAACTATCAAGAGAAGGCTAGACTCTGATGATGATTGATCAATATGTTATAGGCTATCAAGTTTATTTACCAAATATAAATATTTATTAAATAAGTTCATGATATTTAACAGATACCTATTGATTATAATCGTGTCTATTTTTGTATTTTTTTGTATATTTAAAGTAATTTTAGAAATTATTTTACAATTTTAATTGTTTCACATGAGCTACCTAAAGAATCTTACTCAGTTATTCTTTGACAACAATATCGTTGTTTCTAAGAATTAGAACAACAAAAGTATGTCACAAAAGAAAGAAAAAAATTCTACAAACTCTCAACCTCCATAATGTAAAAAATATTCCATTACTCAGATTCATAGGAGCAGATTATTGAACAAATTGTAGCTGAGAGAATGAAATATTTGAATCCAATGATGTCAATTTCTTATAGAGCTCAGCCAGTTAGAATAAAAATGGCTCGCGGGCAATATCTGTTCGATGAAAGTGGTCACAAGATACTGGATTGTATCAATAATGTCAGTCATATTGGTCATTGTCATCCTTATTATGTGGAAAAAATGCAAAAACAACAAAGCAGGCTTTTGACAAATTCTAGGTTTTTATATGACCAGATGTTGTAAGCCACAAAAAAATTATTGAGTAAATTTCCACCTGAGCTTTGTGTGGTGACTTTTGCTAATTCTGGATCATAGGCGAATGACTTAGCTATGCAGATGGCTGAAATTCACACGAAAAAGAATGGGATTATTTGCTATGAAGGAGCTTATCATGGTATTACTAAAGCCTGTCATTAAGTTAGTCCTTATAAATGGAATTAACAAGTTAAAAAACCTGATCATATTACAATTGCAAAAAGTCCCTGCACCTATCGTGGCTTCATTGCTGGTAGCCAAACTCCTTCAGAAGACTATGCAGAGTATTTGGATACAATAATTGGGGAAAATAATGGAGCTTTTATTTGTTAATTTATGCAAAGTTGTGCTGGACAGGTGATTCCTCCCAGGGATTTTTATCAGAAAGCTTATTAAAAATTGAAAAAGAGAGGAGTTGTATGCATTGGTGATTAGGTCCAAACTGGATTTGGAAGAGTTGGAGAAGCGTTTTGGGCATTCTAATATTATGGGGTTATACCAGATATCGTCACAGTTGGGAAGGCTATGGGCAATGGGTTTCCTGTTTCAGCTGTTATCTGTACAAAATAAATTGCCTAGAGCTTCAAGAAGAGAGGAATCGAGTATTTTAGTACTTTTGGTGGAAATCCTTTGGCTGTAACTGCCACTAGTTGTGTACTGGATGTGATTTAATATCAAAAACTGCAATAGAACGCAAGAGAAACAGGAAAATACCTACGTTAAAAACTAGAGAAGCTGAAATAATATGATTTCGTGGGTGATGTGCGAGGTGTAGGTTTATTCCAAGGAATAGATATCGTAAAATCAAAGTAATCCAAAGAACAAGATGGAGAAACAGCATTAAAAATAATAACAATGATGAGATAGAGGAACATCCTAGTCAGCAGAGATGGAGTAAAAGCAAACGTGCTTAAAATAAAGCCTCCAATTATCTTTAATAAATAAAATGTTGACTAGCTAATAAGTGCTTTTTCATAAGTTTTCCCTGAGATCCAAAAATCCAGAGTATGAAAATTGATAAAATGACAGGTAATCGTTGTTTCTTATGGTATAAGAGTTTTATCTAAAAAAATGAGTTAAATTTAATATCATAAAAAATATCATTGTTATTAAAATATATTCAGTTATTATAATTTTTTGCGACAAAGAAAATCCAGTAGTAGCACAAAATCCATCTTTATTCCGATATTTGTCGAAAGTATAAAGTTGAAAAATGTTTGACCATCATATCCCTGATACTTTCTCTCAACTCCTCGTGTAAATAAGTAAGAAATAATAAATCTTATTATTATGTACAGTTATTTTACTCATTAACGTATCAATGAAATAGTGTATTTACTTTCCATGTAGTAATGTTCTGGCACTGACTGCGTAGGTTTATAATAATCCCAAATGAACTGAAAATTACATTTTATTAAGATAATTCGCGGTGTTTTAATAACTCATTTATCTTTTAAATTTCAGTAAAATAATTTGGAATTTTAGTTCTTTTCTATTCTCTGATCGAATTTCTTCTTTTAACTTCTTTTACCTTTTTAATGTGTTTTTAAAGACCTTGAAGGATGAAGATCTGGTATTTGGAGCCCTTTGACATGAAAAATAGGAAAACAATAAAAAAAAACTGCATCATTTTACAAAACGATTTAACATTTGCTGAAAATAACTATTTGGCGATTTCAAGAATTCGGCTCGATCCTTCACGATTTTTCACTAAATTTCAATTATGTAATAATTCAGGTGAAATCATTTGCTCGTAGAAAGATTATTTGAGATTCTTGAGTCATTAAATTATATTATCTTATAAATGTTAGTCGATCCAACTGGTAAGTTCTAGAGCCTGGTGTCGGAGCTCATTGTAGAGGACAAATACGTGAAAGCCTTGTAGCTGGGACTAAGAACTTACAATATAAGGCAGTTTAAAGTGCAAGAACTTAAGCCACACAATATTTTACTAACTTATTATCAAATTTCCAGTAGGTATTATTTATGAAATATAGGTTCTATGATCTTGTTTTGGCCTCGGATTCCAACTCCTGGCATGAAAATTAGTTAAAGATTTTCATTTGGCTAATTATCGGCTTTTGTTATTTGAAAAAACTTTCCATTTTATAGTTCGTATAAATTTAAAATATTTTTAGCATCCATAAGATTGGCTTTTCTTTAGTTAAATATTCAAAAGTCAAACTCCACAAGCACTAGAATACCAAGCATTGCTCATTGTTAAGAGAAAAAATAAGCCTGTCAAATGGAGTAGAGAGGAAATAAATTTATTGAAATCTATATTGAGGTAAAAGTTCAATTAATTCAGGTAAAACAAAAGAAATAATATGTGGAAGGAGACCGCAAGGAATTTGTACTTGTACTCTTAGAAAAAATACTTCAGGACTGCGAAACAATGCAGATAGTTTTGGATTAACCATCTGGATCCGATACCTATTAAAAGTTCATGGTCGACTTCTGAGGACATTTAATTAATTTAATTAACATTCCTATTAAACAAGAAATGGTCTAAAATCTCAAAGCAATTCGGCGGTCGAAGGACTTAACATATGGTGAAAAATAGATACCATTCCCTATATCACTCATAATTAAAAAAATTGCCTGCCTTTGAGAACGTTAAGGAAAAAAATTTAATGATGGCTTTGAGATAAAAACTTAAAGATATGAATTAATAGTCATAAGTGAAGTTTTAATAGCCTATTAAAACATCCACAGATTTATAGGGGAGCCTTTAATAAAAATAACTCAACTTTGAAAATTAACAATAAAATTAGAGCTATAATTCGTTATACTATGACTGCCTGAAAAATAAAGAAGATCAATAAATTCAAAATTTTTAACCCTCCAACCAACCCAATACGATGAAAACAGAAGACAATCTCGAGCTGAATATTTCAGGAACACCCTAACCCCTTCACTAAAACGAAGATTATCTAGATTTAAGCAGGTACTACGGAGAAGTATAAAATTTCTAATTGCATAGAAATTAAGACAGCTTTCTTCTACTATAATGATGATTTAAACTAAAAATTGAAAATTATTATTGTTATAAATATTTATAAAAACAATTATGTAATTTATCTTTTTTTTCAGCCTCAGACTTA
>ERZ724506.386-NODE-386-length-15528-cov-4.233568_pt1 | contig 15528 bp, 8 predicted proteins | sample MGYA00376039_ERZ724506 | MGnify/ENA primary metagenome ERZ724506 (study PRJEB28724, sample SAMN07190887) | wastewater metagenome | isolation source: effluent of sewage treatment plant in Hong Hong | place: USA: Christiansburg, Virginia | collected 2016-03-01 ... | reverse complement strand
AACTGAAGCCATATAAACAATAGTTTGGTATAGCGTATAAAAAACAATTTCATACAGCAAAGAAAAGGTAAAATACCATTCAGGAATAATTGTAGGTTTTTAGATCAATGTGTTGAATATTTACTAGTAGTAGCGTTTGGCAATTGTGTTAAAACACTTCCTTCAAACTTACTCCTTCTTTTCCTACTTTTAGTTCATGTTTTACACCCACTTTTAAAGCCACATTTTCTGTTTCGTGGCTTACAGGAAAGTTGAAACAAATAGGGATTTTTAAATCTTTTATATGTGAGTGAATGATGCTTTGAACATCCATTCCAAAAGGCGTTGCGGTATCTTTTAAATCGCTAAAACCGCCAATAATTAAGCCTTTTAGGTGTTTAAAAAGCTCGGCCCTTTTTAGTTGAATCATCATTCTATCAATATTGTATAAATATTCGCCAACATCTTCTAAAAATAATATTTTATGTCTGGTTTTATAGCTAGAATGAGAGCCAACTAAATGAGCAACCATGGCTAAATTGCCTCCAATTAAATCGCCTTCTGCAGTACCACTTTTATTGAATGGATGTGTGGCACATGTATAATTGGCATCTATACCACTGATTGCATTTTTGAGCGATGCAATGTATTCGTTTTTATAACCTTCTCCATTAAATGCAGCAGCCATTGGTGCATGTAAAGTTGCAATTTGAAAATGCTGATAAATGTGAGCATGCAATACGGTAATATCGCTAAAGCCAATAATCCATTTTGGATGTTTTTTGAATTTTTGAAAGTCAATTGCATCAATCATTCTGCTTAAGCCATAACCACCTCTTGCACACAATATAGCTTTAATGCTACTATCGTTTAACATGTTTTGCAAATCTTGAATGCGTTGCTTATCAGTACCACTGAAATAGTTAAATTGATTACCCAATGTACTACCAATTTTTACTTTATAACCCCAATTTTGTAATGTTTGTAAGCAGGTTTCAGCGTTTTCGCTAGGCATAAATCCACTAGGGCAAACAATACCAATTGTGTCACCTTTTTTTAAATATGGAGGAATTGTAATCATGCAACAATATTAACCAATAATGTGTTTTTTAAGGAGCTTTATTTTCTAAAATTTTTGGAATGGTATCTTGCATCATGATGGAAGGGGCATTGGGTGTTGGAGCATTTGCTTGAAATTTTTCAAATAGTGTCACATTTTTTGTACTCACATTTAAATCGTAAGCAACGCCCATTTTTAAAGCATAATTATATGGTACATGACCCGATGGAAAGTTGAAACAAACGGGATAATTATATTCATTCACTTTATCCATGATAATTTCTTCAATACTTGCCGGAAAAGGCTCTTCTTCATTTTTTTTAGTAGCAGTAAATTGCCCAACAACTAGTCCTGCAAGATTGGCTAATTTGCCACTTCTTTTAAGTGTCATCAACATTCTATCTATTGTATATTTATATTCACTTACATCTTCAATAAACAATATTTTACCATCTGTATTTATTTCACTTTTGCTGCCTGTACATGCTTGTAATAAACTTAAGTTTCCACCAACTAATTTCCCTGTTGCATAACCTTCTCTGTTCATGTAATGTCCATTCACACTATATTCTACACGATTGCCAAATAAAATATCGTGTAGTGTATTTGCCGAAATATCTTTTGGATTGTCAGTAAATCCAGTAACCATATCACCATGAATTGTAGGAATTTCAAAGTTGGCATGTACATGTAAATGTATGGTTGTTACATCGCTAAAACCTATGAGCCATTTTGGTTTTTGAATAAAATTATCCCATACAATTTTATCAATCATTCGCATACTTCCATAACCACCTTTTGCAAAAACAATAGCCTTAATATTGTCGTCGTCTAACATGGCTTGTAAATCGGCTGCTCTTTCATTGTCTGTTCCTGCAAAACGTTGCCAATGTTTACCTACGGTTTTGCCAATTTGTACATTTAAATCCCATTTTTTTAACGCTTTAATACCAATTAATTTGTTGTATTCTGTTGGGCTTGCAGGGCAGGTAATACCAATTGTATCTCCTGGGTTTAAGTAAGCAGGTTCTATAGTTGGTTGAATGTTTTTCCAATTACTAGCATTCACTTTTTTAAATAAAGTGGTTGCTAATGTAGCAGGTAGAATGGTATTCAGAAAGTGTTTTCTATTCATAATTTGGGATATTCGAAAATATTTATTTTTTTTCAATTTACAGTACCCATAAATGGGTATTTATAAGCCTAGCAAACAATATATCTATCTATAGGGTTACAATTTGTTTGCTTATTTTTGCAGCCCTTCGCTAAGCTCCAAAATGTTATTTAGTACAAGAGTGCGACGCAACTGAAGGTGAATAAAGAACAAAAAGTTTAGTACAAAAATGAACAATCCAAAAAGATATTTAATTACAAGTGCATTGCCTTATGCCAATGGTTTGAAACATATTGGACATTTGGCTGGGGCGTATATTCCTGCAGATATTTATGCAAGATATTTAAGGGCTCAAAAACGAGATGTTGTTTTTGTTTGTGGAAGTGATGAACATGGAACAGCCATTCCCATTCAAGCAATGAAAGAGGGAACAACAGCACAAGCCATTATTGATAAATATCATCCCATTATTGAACAAAATTTTAAAGATTTAGGAATTGAGTTTGATATTTATCATAGAACATCTTCTCCATTACATCATGAAACTGCACAAGAATTTTTTACTGTACTAAACAACAATGGCGATTTAGAAATTAAAGAAAGTGAACAATATTTTGATGAAGCTACCAATACTTTTTTGGCTGACCGTTTTATAAAAGGCACTTGCCCAAACTGTGGTTATGAAAATGCTTTTGGCGATCAGTGTGAGAGATGTGGCAAAAGTTTAAGTCCTGAAGAATTAATCAATCCAGTTTCTACTTTAAGTGGAAATGCCCCAATTAAAAAATCAACCAAACATTGGTATTTGCCATTGAATAAGCATGAAGATTTTTTAAGAGAATGGGTATTGAAAGAACACAAAGATGATTGGCGTGCTAACGTTGTTGGTCAAATTAAAAGTTGGGTTGACGGCGGTTTGCAACCCCGAGCTGTAACCAGAGATTTGGATTGGGGCATTAAAGTTCCTTTGGAGGGCAGGGAGGCTGGAAAAGTTCTCTACGTTTGGTTCGATGCACCTATTGGTTACATCAGTGCTACCAAACAATGGGCTTTAGACAACGGAAAAGACTGGAAGCCGTATTGGTACGATAAAGACACCCAATTGGTACATTTTATTGGTAAGGACAATATTGTTTTTCATGCTTTGATTTTTCCAATAATGTTGAAGTTGCATGGAAATATTTTGCCCGATAATGTTCCTAGCAATGAGTTCATGAATTTGGAAGGCGATAAAATGAGTACGAGCCGTGGATGGAGTATTGAAATGGATGATTATATTAACGATTGGATAAAACCTGAAAATGGAGGAAGCCAAATGGCTGATAGTTTGCGTTATTATTTAACTGCTATTGCACCAGAAACAAAAGACAGTGAGTTTACTTGGAAAGGATTTCAAGATGCCAACAATAGTGAGTTAGGTAGCATTTTAGGAAATTATGTGAACAGAACTTTTGTATTGATGCACAAACTGTGTAAAGGGAAAGTGCCAAATTTTCACAATGAATTAATCGACGATATAGATAAACAGTTAATTACTGATATAGCTGCGGCAAAAACTAAAGTGGAGAATTTATTAGAACTTTACAAGTTTAGAGAAGCACAATTTGAAGTAATGGATTTGGCTAGAAAGGGCAATCAATACATGCAGAAAAAAGAACCTTGGATTGTAGTAAAATCTTTAACTGAAAATCCCGAAAACCAAAAATTGATTGATAATTGTTTACACCTTTGTTTACAGTTAACTGCAAATTTAGCAGTGTTAATCAATCCGTTTTTGCCATTTACTGCAAAGAAAATGTGTTATATGATGAAGGTGGTAAACAAAATGCTAGAGTGGGAAAATGCTGGAAAAGTAACCCTTCTAAGAGTTGGTTATAGTTTGCGTGAACCTCAACTATTGTTTAGAAAAATTGAGAACGAAGAAATTGAAATACAAATTGAAAAATTAAAAGTTAAAAGTCAAAAGTCAAAAGAAGCAACAAAAATGGAAGAAACACATACAAGTGAGGAATTGGTAACTAATAACTTGAAATCTGAAATCGTATTTGATGATTTTGCTAAAATAGATTTACGAATTGGAACAATTCTTACTGCAGAAAAAGTTGAAAAAGCCGATAAATTACTAAAGTTAGAAGTTGATCTAGGTTTCGAAACACGAACCATTGTTTCTGGTATTGCCATGCATTTTAAACCAGAAGATATAGTTGGCAAACAAGTTACTGTTGTATGTAATTTGGCTCCAAGAAAAATGAGAGGAATTGAAAGCAATGGAATGATTTTAATGGCTGAAGATAAAGCTGGAAAATTATATTTTGTAAATCCAGACAATAAAATCGAAGCTGGAAGTTCTGTGAGTTAAGTAAGCACCTAATATTGTTAAAACCACCTGCAATGGTGGTTTTTTTATGAATTTTAAAATTAGTTGCATAGCTAACTAATTTTTCTTTAGCTTTGATTCTCACAGAAATCCCCAAAAACGCAGAATGTGCAATTAGAAAGTCTGTCATACCAAATTCGAGGAGCCATTTTTGAAGTTTTTAAAGAACTTGGACCTGGTTTGTTAGAGAGTGTTTATGAGGCTGCATTAATGAAGGAATTTGAATTGGTTGGCATTGCTGCAAAATCTCAAATTGCTTTACCAGTTAATTATAAAGGAAGGTTTTTAGAATTGGGTTTTAGAATTGATATTCTAGTGGATGAAAAAATTATTATTGAAATAAAATCTGTAAAAGAATTAGAAGATGTACATAAAAAACAATTACTAACTTATTTGAAGCTAAGTGGAATTGAGCTTGGATTTTTAGTAAATTTTAATACAACTTTCCTTCAAGATAAAACTTCAATTATTAGAATTGTAAATAATTATAAAGAATAAAATTCAGCGTATTCTCCGTTTTCCGTGAGAAAAAAATAAGAAATATGAAAAGAGTTATAAAAAAAATTGCAGTATTAGGCAGTGGTGTAATGGGCAGCAGAATTGCTTGTCATTTTGCTGGTATTGGTGTACAAGTGTTGTTATTAGATATAGTACCAAAAGATACACCAGCCGATGCCAAACCAGCCTTGAAAAATAAAATTGTTAATGATGCTCTTACAGCAGCTATCAAAAGCAATCCTAGTCCTGTTTACACAAAAGATGTTGTAAAGAAAATTACCACTGGCAATTTTGATGACAATATGAAAGATATTGCCAATTGCGATTGGATTATTGAAGTGGTAATAGAACGTTTAGATATTAAACAACAAGTATATGAAAAAGTAGAGCAGTTTAGAAAAGCTGGAACATTGATTACTTCCAACACTTCAGGCATTCCTATTCATTTATTAAGTGTTGGCAGAAGCGAAGATTTTAAAAAGAATTTCTGTGGAACACACTTTTTCAATCCTCCACGTTATTTAAGGTTGTTAGAAATTATTCCAACACCAGATACTGACGCAAGTGTAGTAGATTTTTTAATGCATTATGGCGATTTATATTTAGGCAAAACAACTGTATTGTGTAAAGATACTCCAGCATTTATAGCCAATAGAATTGGGGTTTTTAGCATTATGAGCATTTTTCATTTAATGGAAAAACTAGGCTTAAGTATCGATGAAGTAGATGCACTAACTGGTCCAATAATTGGTCGCCCAAAATCGGCAACATTTAGAACAGCCGATGTTGTTGGTATTGATACATTGGTAAAAGTTGCAAAAGGCGTTGCAGACAATTGCCCAAATGATGAAGCAAAAGAAATTTTCACCATTCCAACTTGGTTAGATAAAGTAGTAACCAACAATTGGTTGGGCGATAAAACCAAACAAGGTTTTTTCAAGAAAACAACATCAGCAACTGGTAAAGAAATTTTGACTTTGAACTTGCAAACCATGGAATATGGTGCAAGAGTAAAACCCAAATTTGCAACGTTAGAAACCGCTAAACCAATAGAAGATTTAAATACAAGATTAAAAGCCTTAAGTGCAGGAACAGATAAAGCTGGTGAATTTTATCGCCTGTTTCATTACTCTTTGTTCTCTTATATTTCTCATAGAATTCCAGAAATAAGTGATGAGGTGTATAGAGTTGATGATGCTATGATGGCAGGTTTTGGTTGGGAAATTGGTGCCTTTGAAACTTGGGATGTTTTAGGCGTAGCCAAAACTGTTCAAGCTATGAAAGCAGCAGGTTATCAAGTTGCGTCATGGGTAGATGATATGCTTGCGTCAGGGGCAACCAGTTTCTATAAAATAGAAGCCGGTAAACGTTTGTATTATGATGTTCCTACAAAAACATATAAAGTATTGCCGGGTGGAGATGCATTTATTGTATTAAGCAATAATGCAGATAAATTGGTTTGGAAAAATTCTGCTTGCAAAATGTACGATATTGGCAATGGCGTTGCAGGCTTAGAGTGGAGTACAAAAATGAACAGTATTGGTGGCGAAGTTTTAGAAGGCATCAATAAATCAATTACACTTTCCGAAGAAAAATTTAAAGGTTTAGTGATTGCCAACTCAGGTGCAAATTTTAGTGCAGGTGCAAATGTTGGAATGATTTTTATGTTGGCAATAGAACAAGAGTACGATGAGTTAGATATGGCCATTCGTATGTTTCAAAATACCATGATGCGTTTGCGTTATTCTTCAGTACCTGTAGTAACTGCACCACATGGTTTAACCTTGGGTGGTGGTTGCGAAATGAATTTACATGCCGACAAAATTTGTGCTGCTGCTGAAACGTATATTGGTTTGGTAGAATTGGGTGTAGGCTTAATTCCTGGTGGTGGTGGCATAAAGGAATTTGTGTTACGAGCAAGCGATGAACTACATGAGGGTGAACCAGAAACCAATACTTTAAAAGATCGCTTTTTTGCAATTGCTACTGCAAAAGTGGCTACAAGTGCACAAGAAGGTTTTGATATGGGCATCTTTAGAAAAGGCCACGATGAACTGGTAATGAATATTGGACGAAGAATTGCTGAAGCTAAAAAAAGCGTTATAGAAATTTACGATGCAGGGTATACTATGCCACAACAACGCAAAGATATTAAAGTGTTGGGTCGTTTAGGGTTGGGTGCAATGTTGGCTGGTATCAATGGAATGCAACGTGGAAATTATGCTACAGAACACGATGCTTTAGTTGCAAAAAAGTTAGCGTATGTTATGTGTGGTGGCGATTTAAGTGAACCACAATTGGTATCAGAACAATATTTATTAGATTTAGAACGTGAAGCTTTTTTAAGCCTATGTGGCGAAAAGAAAACTTTAGAAAGAATACAAAGTGTGTTAAAAAGTGGTAAGCCATTACGAAATTAATGGGTTGATAAAAAGTAGTTTTTATATTTTTTAACATGCAGTTGTACTACTATTTAACTTCAGTGGCGTCGCACCATTTTGGCTAAGGAATTTCTACTCAACATAAAGCGTAGAAAAATATTAATAGAATGAGCATCTTCTTTTGTAGATGCTCATTCTATTTTTAGCCTATTAGTAAGTTATTGTTCTAGCATGTCTGTTCTAAAAATTCAGTCAATTCAAAATAAACTTTTGTGTATTTATTACACATTACCTATTTTTAGAAAATAATTCACTTTCTAAGTGTACATAAACGATTCATGTATGAAAAAAAAGTTTACCAATTATTGGGTAAAAACCTTAGTTGTTTTACTCATTCTTTCTTGTTCATTTCAATCTTCATTTGCTCAACAAAGAGTAAAAAAAGTAATCTTTCAAGCTTTTTGGTGGGATTACTGGAACGAAAATTATCGTTTCGGTTGGGCTAATTATTTAACAGAGTTGGCACCACGTTTAAAAGCTGCTGGCTTTAATGCTATTTGGATTCCTCCAGCAATGAAGCAAGCCAATCCAGATTATGTTGGTTACATGCCTTTTGATAATTACGATTTAGGGGATAAAAGACAAAAAGGAAATGGACATCCTTTAAACGATAGAATGAGAACTCGTACTGGTACTAAAGATGAGTTGTTAAGAATGATTGCAGTAATGCACGCCAATGGAATAGAAGTAATTCACGATATAGTTTTAAACCACAATGGAGATGCTGGTGGTGGTGTAAATACTTTTGGTGCTCCTTCACCTGTTGGCTCTGCTGGAGCTGGTGGACAAGATCCTGCACCAAATTCAAGTGGTACAGCAAGTGGATTTAAAAATTTTCGTTACGTGAGTTATAACTCACCTGCATTAGACGAATTTCAAAACGATTATTGGACAAGAAATGGACGTTGGGCTAAAAATGCTTCCAATTTTTACAATTGTACCAGTGGTTGTAACGATATTAATTCAATGTTTTGGGGTCCAGATATTAATTACGATGCATCTGCCATTGGGCAAAGTTCAAACATTCCTACCAGTGGTTCTACTGTAATCAACGGAATGTTACGCAATTACTACAATCCTGTTCAGCAAAACAATTATATGCAAGACAATGCAAGAGATTGGTTGCTGTGGTTAAAAAAACAAACTGGCAGCGATGGATGGCGTTGGGATGCAGTAAAACATTTTGCAATTTCTACGCAAGAAACAAGTATTTGGCATAGTAAATACAATGCTTCACTTACTGCAATGCAAGCTGGTGGACAAGAAATGTTTTGTGTTGGTGAGTGGATTGGTGATCAAGGTTCACTCGATGCTTATGCAAATAGTGTTGCTTCATCAACTGCACCAGGTGGTGTAACCAACGAAAAACATACAGGTACATTTGATTTTGGTTTACGTGGGTATAACACTTCTAACAATGGAGGTTTGTTTCAATTGGTTCGTAGTAATGGATCTTTTAATATGGGCAATTTGCCAGGTGAGCAACAAGGGTTTAGGTATTTTGATTATCCCGGTGGTTTACGTGTTCATCGTAGTGTAAACTTTGTAAACAGCCACGATACTTATAGACCAATTTTAACCAGTACAGGTAATTTTTCAAAATCTTTAGGCGATAATTCTGGTTGGAATACAGGAAGTGAATTGGGTGGAAATGGTCAACACATTGATCCTCGTGAGCCAAGATTATTTGCTGCTTATGCTGCAGCTTTTGCCATGGACGGAAATCCGTTGGTGTTTTTTGAAGATTTATTTGATATAGGAACAACTGGTAAAAGGTACAGCCATTTACCACAAAGCACCACCGATTTGCCAGCAAAAGCTGATCTTATAAATTTAATGCAAGGTCACCAACGTTTGGCATTTAAAGATGGAGATTATGGTGTACCAACTGGTTCTAATAGTCCATTTTATCAAACAGGTAGTGCAGCCGATCATTTGGTAATTGAACGTGTTGGAAAAGCAATTATTGGCATTACCGATGCTTTTAATGCAACTTCAAACAATAGTGCCGATCAGCAAGTATATTGTAAAATAAATGATGCATGGCCAATTGGAACTGTATTGTACGATTATTCTGGTGCTCATGGAATTTCAACAGTTACAATTCCTGGAGATAGACGAGTACTTATTCAAACTGCACCTGTTGGGCATACTATTGCAAATGCAAATGGACATGGTTATTCAATTTGGGCTCCTGCACCTGCTGGAGTTACAATTTCATCGGTAAATGATTTATATAATTATTTGGCTACTTATGTTCAGCCAAGAGCAACCACTACTCAACAAGAATGGGAAATGGCCAACGATTTAGGCGATAGCCATTGTGAGAGTTTGGGTCAAGGTGGTGCATTGCCTGCCAATAGCACCAATCAACGAGTTGCTGGTAAAATTTATGTAGCAGCCAATCAGCCAATTACTTATTTTGTTAAACCAGAATTGAACGGTTCAAACATCACTGTTTCTTTATGGAATTTAGATGGTGTTAAGCTGCATGAAATCAGTGGAGTTACGTCTACCTCAAATCCATTAACAGGAAATTTCTCAACCAATTATTCTGGTTGGGTAACTATAAAAGTTAGACAAACCGTGAATACACAAGCAGCTCAAAAATGCTGGATAAATGTTACTTATACTGCACCCACAGTTGTAGATACTAGAGCAACAGAAAATGCATTTGCTACTAAAGCTGCAATATGGACAGGCAATAAAGGCACGAGCAATTTGACTGACTGTGGTAATTGGGAAGAAGGCAAAATGCCAGGTGCAACATTGAACTTGATTGTTCCTGCAAATGCAAGCCCAATGCCAGTTTTTAATGGAAATGTGAGTGCTAAAAATGTTATGATTGAAGCTGGTACAACATTAACTATTAATAACGGTTCAACTTTAACTGTTCTTGAAAATATAAGTGGTGCTGGAACAATTAATGGGGCTGTGAAAATGCAAGGCTTAGCAATGCAAACCATTGATGGAGCTGTAACAATTGCAACACTAGAAGTAGACAATGCAAACAATGTTCAATTGAATGCACCATTCACTATTTCTTCAGCATTTACATTTACAAATGGTAAAGTTTTCTTGGGGTCTAACAATATTAATTTTATAAATTCAGCAAGTATTAATGGAGCAAGTGCTACAAAATATTTTGTAACAAACAATACACCTGCGTCAGGAGGAACAATCAATATAAATGTGGCGAATTTGCCAATTGATTTTCCTGTTGGCAATACAAGATATTCTCCTGTTACTTTAACCAATAGCGGAACAGCAACCAATTTTTCTGTTCGTTCATTCGAATCTGTTTTACAAGGAGGAATAAATGGTGTTGGTATGGGCACAACTGGGTTATTAAACAAATCTTGGGTAATTACACCTACTAATACAAACGGTTTAAATGTAAGTGCTACTTTTAGTTGGGATGTAAATGACGAAGGAAATACGTTTAATAGAACCAATGCAGCAATTGGTAGAAATCCATTAGATGGCAGCAATACTTGGTATAGAGTTTCTACAAATGCTTCGGCAAGTGGTTCTAGTTTGTATTCTTTAAGTGCTAGTGGACTTACGTCATTCTCTGCATTTAGTGTATTTAGTGAAACAAGTGTTTTGCCAGTAACATTCTTAAATTTTTCTGGAGCTTTAAAAGGCAATCAAGTTAATTTAAAATGGATTACCGGTGCAGAGATAAATAACAAAGGCTTTAATGTACAACGTTCTTTAGATGGAAGAATGTTTAGTACAATTGGTTTTGTTGCTTCTGCAAATGCAAGTAATACAACAAACACTTACCAGTTTACAGATGATGTAAAAGGCAAACGAATTTATTATCGTTTAGAACAAGTTGATAAAGATGGTAAAACCAGTTTTTCAAATGTTGTTACTATTATCAACAATCAAACGATACAGTTGGTGCAAGTTGTTCCAAATCCTGTAAAAAATTCGTTCGATTTAATTCCAAGTGCAACCATTACTGCATCTACTAAAGTGCAGGTTGAAATTAGAAATGCAATTGGTAGTTTAATTACGTCTTTAAGCGGAAACTTTGATATCGTAAGAAACAACATCAAAAATTCCTTGAGCAATCAAGCTGCTGGAATGTACTTTTTTACCATTCTTGCAAATGGTGAAACCGAGAGAATTAAAATTTTAAAACAATAGTTTTTTTACTTGTAAGAAACTGAAAGCAGTTAACGAAAGTTAGCTGCTTTTTTTGTGGCTATTGTTTTTTATAATATTGGAGGAAGTATTTCGAAAAAATCTCAAATGGATTTTAAAATTTTTTTCTAAAAAATTTGTTAATTCAAAAAAAGGTTCTAATATTGGCAAACCAAAAACTGGTTAACCAGTTTTTGGTTTGCCAATAAAACGATTGCCAATGGAATCTTCTAACATCATTGAAACATTTACTGCAATAAAGGTTGAAACGCCTGTTGATAAAATTATTAGACAGCTTCGTCAATTAATTTCTACTGGTCAATTAAAACCAGGAGACAAATTACCGGCTGAAAGAATCTTAGCTGAACGCTTTGGTGTTGGCAGAGGTTATGTACGTGAAGCCATTTTAAAACTAGAATTTTACGGGTTATTAAAAACTACTCCTCAAAGTGGTACCTATGTTGCCGGGTTAAGCATTAAAATTCTAGAAACCTTATTGGGCGATGTAATTAATTTAAATAAAGATGATTTTGGAGCTTTAATAGAAGCAAGATATTTTATGGAATTGAATTCTGTAAAACTAGCTGCACAGAGAAGAACAGATGCAGATTTAGCCGAAATTGAAGCTGCCTTAATTGACCATGAACGTAAAGTTTCCAGAGGAGTGTCTTCTTTTGAAGAAGACATGGTGTTTCACATAAAAATTGCAGCAGCTACAAAAAATCAGGTAATAGAGAGTATGATGTTAATTGTAGTGCCAGATTTAATTAGAACAATTGTAGAGAATAATGTTTGTGGAGCTGATAGAAGTACAAGAGCAATTGCCGATCATAAAAACATTTTAGATGCTATTGCTTTACAAGATGTAGCAGCTGCAGAAGCTGCTATGCATGTGCACTTAGACGAGATTATGCAAATTGCCAAAATTTTTAGACCTTAATATTTTTAAAAAAAGATTGCTTTTCACTATTTAATAATTGCCATTATGAAAAAAGTGCTTTTTCTGCTAGTTTTATCTAGCGTTGCTTTTGTAACACAAACTATTGCACAAGCAAGTAAAGTTACCATCAAAGGTGTTGTGCTATCTGCCGACAACAACGTTCCATTAACAGGAACTACAATTGTATTTAAAGGAGATTCAAAAGGGTTTAGTGCCGATTCTATTGGCGTTTTCAGCTTTAAAGTTGAAAAAGGGAAACCAGTTGTATTCAGTTTTGTTGGATACGAGTCTCAGGAACTTACTTTCACTAAATCTCAAAGTATTGTTGTACAATTAGTACCAGTTGTTTCACAAGGTGAAGAAGTAATTGTGATTGGTTATGGTACAGCAAAAAAGAGAAATGTTACTGGTGCTATTGCAAAATATAAAAACGATAAAATAGATGAAACATCTGTTGTTCGTTTAGACCAAGCCCTACAAGGTAGAATTGCAGGTGTACAAGTTCAAAATATTGATCCTGAAGCAGGAGCTGCCCCTAAAATTAATATTCGTGGTGTAACTTCTATAAATGGATCTAGTGGGCCATTGGTTGTTATAGATGGTCAGCCAGTAGCCGATGGTTTAGCATTTGTAAATATGGCCGATGTGGAAAGTGTTGAAGTATTGAAGGATGCTGCAACAGCTGCAATTTATGGTTCTCGTGGTGCTGGTGGTGTAATTATGGTTACTACAAAAAGTGGTAAGTCAGAAAAACAAAATACTCTTTTAAATATTCGGTAGGGTTAAAAAATCCTTACAAATTGTATTCTGTAATGAACATTTCAGAATACACTCAACTTTTGTTTAATGAAGGATCTTTGCGTTATGCCGATTCTGCAGCTTATACACAAGGATTTACTTCTGCTCAAAGAAATACTTTTAGTAACAGTAAGGGTAATTTAGTTACCACTGCAGAAAGGGCAGCTTATGTAATAGAAAATACATTAACTGGACCAACCGATTGGCAACAAGAGGCTTTAAGAACTGGTGTAAATAAAAATTTGCAACTAAGTGCATCGGGAGGCAGTAAAACATCTAAATATTATATATCTGGAGGATATCAAAAAGATGAGGGAATGATGATACATAGTAATTATGAAAAATTTAATTTGCGTACTAAATTCGATGCTCAGTTAAGTAAAAGAGTAAAAATTCAAGTAAATATTAATCCTTCTTATTCAAAAAGAGAGCGACCATCAACAAACTTTACTGATTTTTATCGCTTCCCATCTTATTTGCCTGTTTATCATACAGATGCAACAGCTGCTTTTGTATCAACCGTTGCACAGTGGGCTAATATAAAGGCTGGCGATTTTGCTCAAGCACGTCATTTTAATGCTAGAGTTTATTCTGGTTTAATGCCAGATGGAAGTAATTGGGTAAATACAGGTACACAAAATCCATTTGCTACATCAAACAATACCCCAAAATCAATTATTGAAACTCGTAGTATTAATAGTAATGAATACAGGTTACAGTCTTCATTCAGTTTAATGGTAAACATTATGCCTGGTTTAGATTTTAAATCGCAAGCTAGTAGTTATATCAATACTGCAGACCAATTAGATTTTGCAAAAAATAATTCGAATGGTGATGGAGTACTTGCAGCTGGACTTTATTTAAACAGAACATCAATTGATTTATATTCTGAAAATACTTTTACTTATAATAAAAGAATTAAAGAACATACTATTGATGCAGTAGTTGGCTTTACAGCAGAAAAAAATTATTATAAAGAGGAGCAAACAAATGGTGTAGGTTATCCTAACGATAACATTACTACTTTAAATAATGCGGTTTTGATTAATAAAGACAATAGCTACAATTTTATTAATCGTCAAGGGTTATTATCTTATTTAGGAAGGGTAAATTACACTTATGCAAATAAATACCTTTTATCTGCTAGTGTAAGATATGACGGAAGTTCAAAGTTTGCACCAGGTAATAAATGGGGTGCTTTTCCTGCTGTTTCTGGTGGTTGGATAATGAGCGAAGAGAAGTTTATGAATGGTAAAATTGATTGGTTAAGTCGTTTAAAACTAAGAGTAAGTTATGGTTTAACAGGAAACAATAAGATTAATGATTATGGTTTTGTTGATTTGTTATATGGAGGGAACTATTCTTTTGGAAGTGGAAATGGAAATGTTAATTCTGGTTTAAATACCAACCCTAATTTAATTGCAAATACACAAATTACTTGGGAGCGTACAAAACAAGTAAACTATGGTTTAGATGTTGCTGCTTTTAAAAATAGAGTAAACCTTGCAGTAGATGTATATAGTTCTACAACAGAGGCGTTGTTATTACAACAACCTTCAATGGCTTTCACAGGAGGTTTATTCTTTAACAACAATATTGGTAGAATACAAAATAATGGAGTTGAGGTAGAGCTATCTTCTATAAATATTACTACAAAAAGATTTAAGTGGACAACAGCTCTTAACTTCTCTAGAAATAAAAACAATATTATTGAATTAGGTAAAGAACTTTTAATCTTAAATCAAGGTGAGCGTACAGAGTTATACTTAAATCAACCAGGCAATTCATTAATTCAATTCTTTGGATATAAAACTGATGGTGTTTGGTTATCTCAACAAGAAATAATAGATGCACAAGCAAAAGGCTTAACAACAACTTTAGGAAGTACAGTATTTGTTCCTGGTGGATTAAAGTTAGTAGATGTAAATGGTGATAATGTAATTGATGCAAACGATAGAACTGTTATTGGTAACCCTTATCCTAAATTTACTTGGGGTATTACCAATAGCTTTAATTACCAAAGCTTCGACTTAAGTTTTACTTTTCAAGGTGTACAAGGAGGTAACTTAATTAATGGAGATAGAAATTATAATGAATCTAGAAGATACATTAAAGAATATACTGAAAATCGCTGGATTAGTCCTGCAAATCCAGGAGATGGCAAAA
>ERZ724506.384-NODE-384-length-15632-cov-8.328947_pt1 | contig 15632 bp, 9 predicted proteins | sample MGYA00376039_ERZ724506 | MGnify/ENA primary metagenome ERZ724506 (study PRJEB28724, sample SAMN07190887) | wastewater metagenome | isolation source: effluent of sewage treatment plant in Hong Hong | place: USA: Christiansburg, Virginia | collected 2016-03-01 ... | reverse complement strand
TTATAGATATGACTAACTTTTTATACTGTTTAACTTTTATTATATGTTTTAATCTTTTTCCATTATATTTTTGATTACTATGAAAGCCTTCTTGTTTAGTTTTTCCCCAGCTCAAGGTTTATTAATAAATTCAATATAAAATTTGCTTGGATAAATTTATACTTTTTTATTTTTAAATATAAAAATTCGTGTCAAATCTTAGCCAACTAAATCCACATTCTGCAAGTAACGAATTTCAGCAAATTCATTTCCAATTATAAAACCCTCTACTTTCCTTAAACTCTATTAGTTTAGTCTATTTAATTGCTCAAGGCTAGGCGATGTATAATAACCTTCTTTTAAGTAAAAATAATGTTAAATTTATGAATTTAATTTAGAGAGTTTTTAGTTGTTCTTTTAAAACAACTTTTCTTTACTTAACTATCCATTAACTTTCATATTATATATAAAATTACAAAACTTATGAAGTAAGTATTATTTATTCAAAAGACCCCACATTTTGATAGATTTGTTATGACTCAAAGTAAATAATTTTTCTCCTTTGTTGTCAAACTAAATACCTGGCAAATTAAAGCCATGCTCATGAGTTTACATATCCATTGCAAATTACTACTCTGTGTTCCAAATGCCAACTTTTCCTTCAATATCTGTAGAGGCAACAATATTATTATAAATAGGATGGGTTGCTAACTTGACTATCTCAGTATTATGACCACTTAGCAATCTTATCTCTTTCATGGTTCTAAGATCTGTGACTCAAATTAGCTAGTCTTTTCCACAAGAATAGATATAGTTTCCATCTAAAGAAAATTTAACACAATTTACAGCATTTGTATGAAAGAACAAATTGCCAATTGTTTTGCCTGATATCGGGTCCAAAAACTTAACAATTCTGTCTTTGGAGCCAGAAATAACAAGAGCTTTAGAGCGATGCCAATCAACTGAGGTAACATCATTACCATGGCCTTCTATTAGCTAAACTTATTATACTGTAGTAAGGTCCCAAATACGTACTGTTTTATCTTCAGCACAAGTTGCAAGCTTGGTATCTGAGGGGCTTGCTGCTAGGCCTCAAACACCATCAGAATTTGAGTTTAAAATAATCTTTTCTTTTAAATCATTTTGTAAGGTTATTTCTGACAACTTTATTATTCCGTTTTTATCACAAGTGGCAACCATGTTGATATTGTCTAAGGCAATCATATCAAAAATAATATTATCATGTACTTTAAAGGTTTCATAATCATAATCATCAGGATTTGAATGAAGGTTTATTAGACATATTTATCCTTTGATATTGAATTTAAACATAAACTGATTGTTTCTCATTTACTTATTAGATTACTAAGAGACCTGTAGGAATGTAACTATCTTGTGTGTTAATATAAGATTAACTCAGAGCAAGACTATATTATTATTAATTATTTGCCTATGCAAAAGACATTATATAAAAACAATATAAATTTTAAGTTTTATAAATAAATAAAAATTTAATATTTTGTAATAGATTTATTATTGTTCTTGATCCTGTTGAGTTAGCTCTTCATTTTCTTGTACTTCCATTTGACTCAAAAGAACTTGCTAATTATTCAATAAATACTCCTCAAAATTTATTCGTTATTCAAGCTCTAGTTTATCTGTCTCATATGACTAAAGTAATTTTAAATACTGTTGATTAATTTACACTCCTATTTACCCCACATGACTTTCTGTACCATTATATAATTAGCAATTGTAGAAAATAAGATCCATGTCTTATCTAAACTATTTAAAAGACTAATACTCATTTTACATTAGCTTTCTTTTTATTGTTGAGAAATCCATGGGCTTCTTAACTATAAGAAAATAATCTTTAATATTAAGCTCTATAGGATCAACTGGATTGTGAAACAAGCTTGCGCCTTTAAATTTCCATAAGTTTTATAAGATCTTATTAGCAATTATTTTCCACTCAAATTTTTTAAATGTTTCCTAAAGAATTTAACAATTTTTTAATTTCTCTATATTCTCAATAAACCAATATGTCATAGGATACTCTTGTTTTAGTATATTCATCGGAGATATATTTCAATATTTGTGTAATAGAATTGAACTAGAGATTTATAGAACATATTCATTTTTTGTTGTATCCATTTACTTTTGTTTTTTATCTTATTGATCTTAATTTTGGTTGTCTTTTTTTCTTTTAATATTTTCATTTTTGCTTGCTTTTCCATCCTTCAAAACAGAGGCTCCTTTTGAAGTCAAATACTAAATAAGTTCTTCGTTTTCATTTTGCTTAGCGTAAAACAAAATAGTTTTTTTATCTCAGTCTAAGGAATTTAATTCAATTTATTCAAAATTATTGTCTATTAATAATTGACAAATATTTAAATTGTTTTTAATTACTGCATAGAAAATTGCGGATTAATTACAAATATCTTTATGATTAGGATTGGCATTATTATTCACCAGAAACTTTACCATGTTCAAATCATTTAGCTCTATAGCAATTAATAAAGGTGTTTGCTTATAAATATTAGTTTCATTTATATCAACATTTATTTATATCAGCCAGTTAAATAGTTTTATTTAGCTCTATCTTATAGCTAAGAAAACTATAGATTCTCCTTTAGAGTTTTTTATTAATATATCTATATTTTTTTATAACAAATAATTCATTATATCAATTATTAGTTCTTCGCTTTTTAACTCTTATACTAAAACATGTATTAGACTATCTTTATTGCTATTTCTTAAATAAAATACATCAGCAAGATTTTAGATCTCTTTTATTTTTTGAAGAATCTTTTCAAAACTTTATGTCTTTATTAATTGGTCAATATAATTATGTTTTTCTTAAACCTTATCATTGCTTTCATTTCTCATACTAGTGGTCGTTTTTGAAATTAAATAAGGTTTATCAAGATACTATTACCAAAAATCCATTATAAATTATATACAAATTAATTAACCATTTGTTATGAATTTTATGCCTTGATTTTATTACTAATCTTAATCATTGTCTTTCAGCTCAGCATTTTAGCTTGCTTTGTCTAATAAATATTTATAGAACTCATAACTGTGCTGGTCAACACTAACATCTTACTAGTACCTAAGTCTTGGGCAATCTCTTTATACATGGAAATTTGAGTTACATAGCTTGCATCTAACCAAATCTTATAAGCTTATTTTTTAAGGACCATTCTCTATACCCATCTTATTAGGGCAAGCCCATATTTTATGTCCTTCTTCTTTACAATTCTCACAATAATCTCTTAGAACAGTTTCTATTGCAACAAGCTCTCGGTTATTACTAAAATTCTTATTATAACTATTTGCAATATTTTATATTGTTTCTCCTTTTAAAATTCTTTCTAAAATTGATTAGCATTTTTCTAAGTTTTATTTGTTATCAGACTCAATTAGCAAATAAGACTTCTTGTCGGTGTTTTTAATTTGGACTCAACAATTGCTTAGTTGTTCTATTATTTTTTAAGTGCTTCCACCAGGACCCATAATAATTGGAATATAACTTATATCTTTTTCTTCGAATATAGGCAGATTAAATCTCATATTAATTTTCATAGTTTTATGACTTTTTGGTATTTAAAAAACTTCAGATAATTTCTGACACTCTTATAGTAGATTTTCTTTTTCAATAAGTAATTTGTTTTTGATAAAGTTTTATTATGTGTTTATATTAATTCCTTATTTATCATACTCAGGCTTAATACTCTAGATCTCTTCTAAAGATAGCTCATTTTCATAATTCTAATTCTTTATTTTCTAATTAATTAGATCCAGTCTATAAAGTCTTATAATGTATTCGAAATCTTATTAGCTTAAATTTCTGTTTATATATCAAATATGGGGTGGATTAAACTTTCCCTATGTTTCTTTAAACCACCCACTTCTTCTTTGACTTTATTGCAAAACATTATCAGTTTGAGATTTGATCATTTTTAAATCAGGCTAATTTTTAAGTTGTTTTCCGTAATCAAAAGCCAAATAATCAAATTATTTTATCTCAATACCTCCTTCATTTATTTTCTAATAGTTTTCATATTGATTATTAGAAATATCATAGTTTCTGTCTGAGAATCTTGATTACCTCTTTATTCATTTATTCGTATGCCAAATGTGTTCAATATCGATACATAATATCTATTTGCCATCTACTATAATATCCTGTTAAAAATTGGCCTCATTTTAACTCATATAATTGATATTATAAAATTAATAAAAATTAAAATTGTTATAATAAATCTATGTCTGATAAAAAATTTACTCCCAGCAAAATAAGCAAGATGCTAGAGGAATCAAATCATCCTAAGAAATTATGAACAAACCGGGAGACAAAATTAACAGAATATTTTTCTTAGGAAAACACTAGTCATTTATTAGATACTATTAGATAACATTAAAAAACGATCAAGGATTAAGATACTAAAATAACTGAACTAGAATGTCTTTTGGCTGCAGCTTATGATGAGCTAGAGGAAAAAGACGAAGTCATATTAGAGCTTTATGAGAAATATTAATAACTAAAAAATAGTTTTACTGCTTAGCAAAAACACAAATAAAAATTCATAAATAAAATTTTTCATTTTGGATCGAAAAAACGTCTTGCCATTGTCTTACTTATAATCTCTTTAATCTCTTACTATGATTAAACTCTTTATATAATATCAGATGATGCTGACTTAAGCTCTTGTGTAGTTTTTTCTTTATTGATAATTTTTGGAACCTCATATTTTATCTCTTCATGTTTCTACATGAGTATGTCTACATTTTATCTATATTCTTGCATTTTATAAATCACTTTCAACCACCTAGGCTTATCTCTTATAGCATTTTAGATCACAATAATTAAGATCATCAAAATGTGCTCAAATACTACTAATATAATAAATCTTGCATATTTAGTGTTTAAAATACCTATGCTTAAGAGAAAACTTTCTATTGAATCAGAGTCTGTTTTTGTAACACCATTAGCTGTTGTTTGATGTCCAGTAAAAACAATTATTGCTGTATTAATTATGAGTGCTAAATAAATCATAATTTAAAATATCCCTTTCCAAACCCCTATGTTAGCTTTTTCCTCAGCTTTTTGTCTTTTGAAAATAGTGGTCATTTAGTTGAATAGTAAATATACATGAAGCACACTAATAAAGTATCCATATAATGTGAATATTGGATAACTTATTGAGAAAAAAGCAATAAAACCCATTTATGTAGCAAGTTCTATCCATAGAAAGTTAAGCTCAGGAGGATCAGTCATCTTAATTGTTAGCTCAACTTGGTCTTGCAATATCAAAGACTTTTCTATTTTTATATAAGCTTGTTAATCCTCTTAGCTTAACTAATCAAAAGGCTCTTGAATGGTTTAGGTATTTTTTATTTATGTTATTAGTATTTATATCTATTCTTTTTTAAGAACTTATTCAATAACTCATTTACTTTGTTCTGAAATAAAATATAGCTAGTTTGTTTATCAGTCAAATATAAATCTCTCATCTTAAAAAAGGACAATATTAAATCTTTCTAAAAACTCATTTATGACTTTATTGTCATTAAATTATTCTATTCTAAACTCTTTGTCTTATTGTCTATAAATAATGTATTTTTTGAGCAATCTAGATTTATAGAAAGCATACAGTAAATACGGAATTAAATTGTTTTTCAATAAAAATAAAAGATTTTTTGATATCATTATAGTAATGTAGTTTGTAGCTAACAACTCGTAGTCTTATCTATACAAAGCATAATACAACAACATGCTGTAATTAATCAGAAAATAAAAGATAAAGTTAAGCAAAACATAAGAATTATTTTCTGCTCATTTAAACTTATAATTCTCCAAATAAACTACATATTGGCAAAGTCAAATATATATTTCTGTGAAAATAAAAATTGCTACACCATTAGCTGCTCCAATAATAGCCTAATATAATAAAATAGTGTATTCGTGATTAAGATTCTAATAAACGAAATTGGCATCTAAATTTAAATCATTAACTACATTATTATAATAAATAACAAGGTATAGAATTAGTCCAATGACGCCAAATGAAAAAATCATTAAAGGTAATTCAAGCAATATTTTTCAATAAATAGTTTTAAATTTATTTGTGACTTTAATCCTATTACTTATTTAAGAGATTGCAAAGTAGCCTCTATAGCTATCCTAAACAATATCATTTTTCATGTAGTTTTCTGTATTCCAATAATAAGCATGGGCATTTTCTTTTTATTTAAATTTTACATTAAGACTCAATAACCAAAATATAATAAAAATAACATAAACAATCTATAGAAATTTCTAATAGCTTTTATAAATGGTAATGTTTAGAACAAAAACTATTGCCCCTATGAGACTTAATGGCAACAAATATGATGTCATAGTTATTACAAAGGAAACATATAGAGCTAGATCGCATCCATAATAAAAAGCAATACTATTAAAAGGTTTCATTTTTGACTACTTTATACTAGCACTTAATGAATCAAATAATAATGATTTTTTTTGCTCTTAAAAAGAAGACAATATATTATTTCATGTTCAATATTCATGTAAGGGAAAAATCTCCTCTATAATTCCTTTATTTTTAAGATCATTTACATTAAACTCAATATTTAACAAGTACATATATATCTTATGTACTTAGAAATCCCTGAACTTTGAGTACTCTTTTTCAAACTTTATAGAGTACTCTTAATTATATCCAAGATTTTTATTAAACATTTTAAATCTTAGAATAGTCGCAAAAGTCTTAATAAGAGTCTCGCTAAATTTAATCAAAAAGAAATGTCTATATATTCCATCGTCTATGCTAACAAAAGGCTTGATATATTTAATAGAAACATTTTCAGGAGCATCTTTTAAATCATATTAAGACTTGTTCATGTTGGTTTCCATGGCAAGATTTGAAATTTCTCGAAATCTTCTTTATAAGTTCATCAATTGTTCATACATTAAAGTTTCCTTGTAATTCTCCTCAACTGAGTGAGTAACTAAAATATACTAGTAATTTTCATTTATAACTTTAATTAGCTCTTCATTAAAAGTATCTGTATTTCTGGGATCTTATAAAATTTCTTTAATTTTTTAATCTTCAAAATTATCAAAATATTCCTGATATTTTTCTGCAAATTTTTCATCCGTTGTCATTTCGAAAGGTACTAGATCAAAATAATTTTGTTTCATTACATCAGCTTTATGTTCTACTAAAATTTGGTACATTTCTTCATTGTTATTTTAAATAGCAAAATGCAGGGCAGTGTTTTTTTCTGTACCCCCTATGTAGTTAATTTTTTATTCAATATCTATAACTTCATAGTTTTGATCAATGTATTCAAATGACAATATATATTGAATAAGATTAATATAGTTCTGCTAAGCACTATATATAAGAGCATTGTAGCTCTCAATTGTTCAATAAAAAGGATTAAGATGTAGCTTAGTCATAAATAACTCAACCAAATCTTTGCTGTTTAAGAATGTAGAGATTAATAAAAGCTTGTGAAGAAATCTTATTGTATTAGTTTTGTTAGTGGAGTCTTAATCATCAAAAATCATGACTCTTCTTTTTTTCAACCTTATTTAACCAGTTTCTTATTATTCCTCCATTTATTCCTATTACTTGTCATATTGGTCCACTTCTATTTAAAGTCTATCTAGAATATCATTAGTATTATCCCTTAATCGTGCGCTACTAGGCTTCTGTAAATTAATTTGATTTTTAAGATCTCCTGTTACAGCTAAAGAAAATCAAACAAAACTTCAATTATTAAGATACTTATTTATTTTGGTAATAAATCTCTTGTCGGCCCAATTAGCATTTTTATAAAGATCTATTTTGTTCTATCCCTACTAGTTGAATATGCTTAAAATAAAGCTTCATAATATATCAAAAACTAATTTCTTGGTTTCTCTTTAAGCAAAAAATTTTATAGGATTTTTTATAACCATTTCTAGAGCATTAAATCCCTTATCATTTTGTCTTAGAATTATCAATGGATATTACTGAAAAATTATTTTTCCGGATTTGTAATCTCCATAGTATATACACCAATGAAGAGGATTGTTTTTTCAACTCTGTATAGATTTTCTTATATCACTTTTTAGAGTTGACTCTTATAAAAAAAACTGTTGCAAAATTTCAAATTTATCTTATTGAATTTTCTAAACTATTTTTAACTGATCATCTTGATCACTGTCAAGAAGATCTAAGTTCATGTCTAGGTATCCATGTGAGCATAGTAGATTTATTGGAGTGTTATTCTGATCATCATAGATATCCAAACTCAGGTTAAATAGTCTATGTAGCCTAATAACTTATTAAGTCAGTTTTTTATATCCATGAAAACAAGTAATATGTAATGGAGTGTGGCCTTGTTTATTTCTCATTAATAATATTTTCTTAAGCTCTTCGTTGGATTTTACTAATAGTTTTTAAAAGCCATCCAGATCATTGTCTTCAAATAGCTCTAGTATTTTGACGTGATTTAACTTATCAAAAAAACGGTTTCAAAACAACATTATAATTAGTATTTAAATAGATAATGAAATTTTTAAGTTTATTATTTAGTTTCATTTTTCTAAACAACTTATACAAATTCTAAAACATGCTTGCTAATACTTATATAGTCATCTGTAGCTATTTCTGCTCGATCACCTTGATTAATAATCACTGGAGCCTCGTGGGTCTAGAAGCCAGTTATTTGTCTTGGTTTTCCAACCTATCCCACAGTGTCTACAGACTAACCGACTCTAACGGTTATTTACTGATCTTTCAAATTCTCATCTACAAGACAGAGATACTTTGGGTTAAAAGCAAGTCCTAAATAAGACAACATGTAGTGGTTGTTTGAGATTACAAATTCCTTCATATTTGTCATTAGAATGGAGACTATATATAAAGATGCACAGCCTGTTTTATTTATCAAAAAATCATTAGTAATTGTCTAGCTTAGAGTTATTATACCTTTTCCTGAGTACAAAAGGCCCAAAGATATTCTTATAATAAACTACATGTCATTTTCCTCTTAGTAATAAAGACTAAGATTTTTTAACAGACTACAAACTCATGAATTATTCGTACCTGAGGAAACTAAACCCAAACCAAACAAAGCTTTGTAGGCTGTCTCTTTGTCGTCACAATGAGCCAATTTATATAATAAGTCTGTAGTCTACAAATTGAAACTATGAATACCTAGTATTGATAACATAATAGGGACATATCTTTTTATTTGAGTGTCACCAAATTATAATAGATGATGTATAAATCTAATTAGCTATTTTCTTCCAATTTCTTCTTAAACACACATCATGGCAAATCCAACCATCTTAACTCCAATTACTTTTTCTTAAGCTTCATCTTTGTCTTTATTGACAAATTCAGATATGTGTTGTAAATATTCTTAAGCCTTAAGCAAATTGCTTTGAAACATATTGGCACCAATCTCAACTACATTTTATATTACTTATGCATTGGAGAATTCTAAAGAACCTATACTCTCTAGTATAGTATCAATATTATTGCTTTATTGCATAAAAACTAAACCTAATGCCGCACCATAGAATATTGACAGTGGCTAGTTTAATGTTTTTTAATCAAAGGCCATTAGAGAAGTTAATATAGTGTTTGTAATATCATCATCCATGCTTTGTAGATAAGACAATCCTAAAGCTAGTGCAGCATTTACTGATACATCTAGAGGCAAGGTTTCATCATTAATAATTTAAGGAAGATTTTCCTTAAGTTCATTTTTCTGAACATTTGCATAGGAAATACCAAGCCCAATACAAGCTCCAAGTTTCATGCAGCTTTCTTAAGAGCTTATGTTGTCTATAAGTAGTGCTAGTGAAGGATCATTCTCATCTCTAAGACCAGATGTAGTAAGCCCTAAAGCTATACAAGCACCAGCCTTTGTGTAGCCATCTTTAAGATCAAAGTAGTCTCCTATAAGAGAAGAGAACTCTTCAAAGTTTTGATAGTAAATAAAGCCTAATAACCCAACACCAGTCATAATACCTTTGTCTTATAGTTTAGATATCCATAAGATATCTTTGTTGCTAAATAATGTCTCTTAGTTTGAGCCGAAGTTTACTAAAGAGCCTACAATAGTGTCAGCCAAATTCATTTACTCAGATTGATTCTATCTATCTTTTTCGTTGACCATTTCTTTGTATATTTCTTCAGTTTTTTTAGGCTCAACTAAAGATAGATTTTAAAGAACTTTTATTAAGAATTTGTTGTTTAAGTTTCCAGATAAAATATTGTCATAGACCTCTTATTGTCCAGGTATATAAATTCTTTATCTAACTAAATCGAAGCACATTTATAACTTATACTAGTGTCTCTGTTCTTGTAAGAATATTTAGTTTATAATATTTTGGTCATTCATCTTAATTGCAATATTCAAAGCATACAAACTGTCTTGATTATTCAAACAAATTTATATAAGTATTTTATATAAGTTATTTTATTCCTCCTTGGTATTCAAGTAATCAGCCATTCTTATCAAATATAAGATTATTCTATTATAGTTGTTAGTGTTGACATATTGTGGCACATTTTATATAAGTTGACAGTCTATTAACAAATCAATAGCTATTATATCATCTCCTGTTTAGAAAATTTATGGCAAAATCTTAAGCACTAACTATTAAAGATCATACTATTAATATTTGCTCTAATTATTTTATATTTTCTCATACTCTTTTGTGATATCGCTTGCTAAAGTTATAACATACTCCGGGCCATATTGATCTAATGAAAACTGCTATGTTCCTTAGGAATAATATTTCAGAGCATCATTGTCATAATCTGCATTCAAAGTAATAGATATGTATGTCATAATATCAGCAAACTTTTACTTAACTTTTAAGTCATTAAGAGTTGAGAAAACAAACTCCAAATCTTTGTAAAAGCCTTTGAGAAACTTAAGCTCTTTTGAGATCTGTGTTTTTTTGCCTAGAGAGTTTAATATGAGTTGTTGAATGCTACTAAGTCCTTGATATATTTTATCTAAGTGGCCGGATTTTATAGATTCAACATGAAAAGTTATGGTCTCCATGAGAACCTTTTCTTCTTCATTAAGTTCTGGAGTATTTACTTTGGTTTATTTGCTCATTATATTAATTATAAAATAAAAAAGGATTAATAGTTTAAATTATTCTTTATTTGTCAATAAGATAAAGATTAAAATGATGATTGTTATTGTAATAAAGCATTTTTTTATAAAATAATTTTTGGCTCTTTTAGGTTCTTTAATTTTTTCTTTTTTGCTTTATAAACTATTTTATTAAACATTATTAGATTATTTAAAGCTATAAAAATTAATTTTGTTTGCATTAATAATTGTGAGATAGACTTGTTAGTTTTTGTTCTAGCAAAGTGTTTATAATAATTATTAGTATTTAACAATAAATGGATCATCATCTTTAATAGTTTATGGGTGTTATAAATTTTTAAAAGCTATATTAAGTGGGTATAAATTATTGTTATTGTTATTATCTTTGAAAAATATTAAAGCATTTTATTAAACGTATATATTATAGTATTAACTTAACTAAAAATTATATCTTGAATGTTAGATAAAGCTACCATTAAACTCTAATAAATAAAAATAAACTTAATTATCTAAACGTGATTATAAAACAACACCAATTAATTCTTTACTATTTAAATTAAAATAATTTACTTTAATTTATGATTCAAAAAATCCAAAATCTTTAATATCCAATATATTACCATTATTTGGATCTATTAAGTATAACTATCTCGAATTAGATAATATGCAGTATATTTAATCTTTGTTACAAATAAATGCATCAAACTTTCTACTAGACTATAATTCTTTGTACATAATTTTTATTTGCTTTATTATTAAGTATTTTTAATCTAATTTTTATTTAATGTGTATTATTTTGTTTTACTATTAATCAATTGCAATATTTTTATATTAGCTAAAACTAATAAGATTAGAGATATAATCAACTTTGTTAATAAATTTATAAACATTTTGTTCTTATTATTTTGGTGTTAAAGGTCCTATAATTATTTGCTCTTGTTAACTAAGGCAGAATACTTCTTTATTAACATCGCTCCATAAAATATCATCACATTTTTTTTCAAGATAGGTTTAATAAAGGCATTAATAAGTGAGTAAACTAAAAACTATAATTGAAAATACCTTACTGCCTGCTAGTCCTAATTTTGCATTTTAAATAACTAAAACTTCATCAAATTAATTCCAACTAATCGTTTTTTCTTCTTTATTAACAAATTTATTTATTGAATCTTTTAAGTTTGTAGCACCATTAACTGTTTATTCTTTTAGATAATTCTTAGCTTCTTGAAACATTACTCTAAAATTCATTATATAAATTTTTTAACATAAATTATTATTAATTTCTCAAATATTATGGCTATTATTAAATAATAATCAATAATATTATACTTGAGAATTTTAATAACTTTAATAAAATAAAATTATAACATGTCATCAACTGAGCATTTAATTCTTAAAGTCAAAAAACTAGTTGCACATGCAGAACTACCATAAAGAGGTTCAAAACATGCAGCTGGGTATGACCTATACTCTGCTGAAGATTCAATTGTTTTAGCTAAAAATAAATAATTAATATCAAGTGGTCTTGCCATTGCTGTTCCTGAAGAACATTATGGAAGAATGGCTCCAAGATCAGGTCTTGCAGCCAAACATTTTATCGATGTTGGAGCAGGTGTTATTGATTGTGACTACAGAGGAGAGATTAAAATTTTACTCTTTAATTTTTCAGATGAAGATTTCCATGTCAAAAAAGGGGAAAGAATAGCTTAATTAATTATTGAAAAAATTGCGATGCCAGAGCTTTAAGAAGTTGAGTCTCTAGAAGATACTGTAAGAGGTGAAGGTGGATTTGGTAGCACAGGTTTAAAAAAAATTGAATAATAATTATACTATAAAATTTTTTTATTTTTTATTATTAATTATTAATTTCTTTGCTTTATGTTATTGTTTAGGTTTTTATAGCAAAGCTTTTGTTTTAATGGGAAAGAAAATCTAAGGTCTTCAATACACTGAGTTTTTTATTAGTGTTTTATTAATTGTATTCTTATGTCATTTCTGAAATATATGGAGGCTTTATCTTTTATTATAAAAAACTTTAGAAATTGAAATCAAAGAAAAAAGAATGAGCTTTAATATTTGCAATATCATTTTCTATTCTTAGCTATGGAATTGGATTTAAAAGCTGCTATATAAGTCTTGTTAAATTCTAATGATTCTGCAAAGAAAAGTTGTTATTAATATTTATGCTACCTTCCAATACGAGTTAGTAGATTTTATAAGGATCTGTTTCTTGTTCACCAAAAGGAACTTCACCACATGTAAGTTCATAAGCAATAATGCCTAGACTCCAAAAGTCTACAGAATAATCATATACTAAGCCTCAAATAATTTCAGGTGCAGTATAATGTGGTGTGCCAATAATTGTTTATGTTCTTGTTTAATTTTTGCTTAGTTTTTTGGCTGTCTAGATATTTGTTAATTATAAGTAGCCATCAGGTCTAAGAACAAAATTATCCGGCTTGATATCTCAATGAATAATATTTTATTGATGTAAAGTTTGTAATATAATTATAATGTTAGCTAAGTAAAATCATATTTCATCTTCATCAAAAACTTCAATTTTTCTAATAACGTCGAAAAATGATTCTCCTTATGGGTAATTTACTAAATATCCTTAATAATCATTAGTGTTATAAGTTGTAATCAGCTATGGTAAAAAAGGACTATTAAATAATAACAAAACACTTTGTTCTTTAGCTATGTTATTATACTAAGTACTATCATGAATGTCTTTAAATTATATTTTTAATAAATACAAAATATTATTATCTTTTTCTTTTACTAAAATTTCGTTTTTGTTCTCATTTAAATAGCTTATGATTTATAATTTATTCATGTCTATATTTTATTATTTATTTTGACTATTGTGATTTTAAATATTTTATTAATAGGCAAAGTTTTTATTGTTGTCAATATCCATTGATTATTCTTATCAACCTATTAGCTAAAATAAAAGGTCAATATTTATGTAACCGAATAAGAGCTCTTTTGCATACAGTTATTATTAGTGTAGATTTTATACATTTTTTTCTTTCTCTAAAAATTTAAGACCGAAAATGCTTCCAGGTAAATAAATCTTGTTGCCATAATATAGACACCCTTATAAAGGAAAATAAATATTAACAGGTTGAGAATCTTTTTGTTCAATAAGAGTATATTTTTTCTCATCCTAAATTTCTAATTTTTTAATTTGAGTAAAATTAGCAATCCTTATTTTTTAATACTACTCTTAAGAATTAAATAAAGTCTCTTATTAAATAATCTTACTTATTTTATCTCAATAATATATAGTCAATAATAGGTCACCTAGAATTTCCTCAATTTATTATTCAGAAATTATTTTAGCAACAATTGTTTTAGGGGAGAATAAATAGTATTTATCTAATTTGAAATTATCAATGTCTTTAAAATCAATGCAACTAAACTATTAATAGTCTTAAACAATCTAATTATCCTTGTACAAAAATACTTGCCCTTACAATAAAATAATAATTTTGTCTGTAATCTCATGAGTTATATTGAGTTTGTTTTAACTTAAGAATGTAAAATCTTTAGCAGCCTATAATATTAGCATTTTCTAATATTTGCTAAGACCTTAAAGAAGAACTTCTTAGCTTACTAGTTTTAAAACTTCTTAATTATTTATTTAAATGCTCAGATTTTAAATTCTTTTAAATAATTTATTTTCAATGCGCCATAAATAAGTATCTTAAACTGCTTTAGCTGTACCATTTCAATGACTATTAAGCATTATTGTTTATGTACCAAAAGTATCACCTTTTTAAAAACTTTTTATTTATTTATCATTTATTAAAAGCTCAACTTAACCTTCTTAAATAACAAAAAACGAAGAAGCTAAATCATCTTATTTATACAAGCTTTTTTCTTTAAGTATTTTGCCAAAAGTAAAATTAGATAAAAACTCTTGCAAAGCATTCAAATTTATATCCTAGCAAATAGGGTTCTTTATTAAAGAGTTTTTTATGAATTCTGTATCTACTATTGAAGATATACAAGGAACAAAATTAATCAATTAATCTTAATCAAAATTATTTGTTACATTAACTGAAGAATTTTGTTTTTATAATGATCTAAGTTTTAATATAGTTTACTAAATAAGACTAGTTTGTTATTTTAAATCAATTTACCTAGAAGGAGTATTAGTATTTTGTTACAATGTTCGTTATTAATCCAAGCTGTGTATCTTATTATTTATAAAGTTCCAAAAAGGAGGCATTTTTTATAATATATAAATTAAATGTAAAACTAATGGTTCTCAAAACAGACAAATATTTGATTATAAAAGAAGAATAATTTTCAAATACATTAAGATGAACTTGATAAAGAAAGTCAAGTGATTTAAAATCAAGAAAACTAATAATATTTCATTTAAGAGCTTATCATTCCGGAATAAACATCTTATTATAGAAATTAGTTCAAAAACAATTTTGAAGATGAATAAGATAAATTATTATTAGAAATTATAAATGTCTAAAACATATAAGAGGAAA
>ERZ724506.383-NODE-383-length-15633-cov-3.746887_pt1 | contig 15633 bp, 9 predicted proteins | sample MGYA00376039_ERZ724506 | MGnify/ENA primary metagenome ERZ724506 (study PRJEB28724, sample SAMN07190887) | wastewater metagenome | isolation source: effluent of sewage treatment plant in Hong Hong | place: USA: Christiansburg, Virginia | collected 2016-03-01 ... | reverse complement strand
AGTACTATGAGTAAGGAAATGCTAGCCTTTATCATGAAAAAATTAGGAATGGATAAAAAAGATAATGCCATTCCTGGCGGTCGATATCATAACTTCAAAGATTTTATTGGTTTCCCAAATATTGGCGAAAAAAAATTAATGTATGAGCATCCTCGTCCGTTAAATCATAAGTACTTATATCATATCAATACAAGTATTTTAAATGTCATAAAACAAAAAGATATTTTATTACACTATCCTTATCACACCTACGATCACACCATTACCTTATTAAGAGAAGCTTCCATTGACCCTACGGTTGAATCAATCAAAATAACATTATATCGTGTAGCTGATTCTTCTAAAATTGCTAATGCCTTGGTAAACGCTATTAAGAATGGAAAAAAAGTAACCGTGTTAGTTGAATTACAAGCACGTTTTGACGAGCAAAATAATATTTATTGGGCTAATAAACTGCAAGAAGAAGGAGCTACCGTTATTTATGGTGTGCCAGGATTGAAAGTTCATAGTAAATTATTTTTAATTACGACTCGCGTAAGAGGAAAAGAAATTAAATACGCTCATATTGGTACTGGTAATTTTAATGAAAAAACAGCTCGCATCTATACTGACTTTAGTTTACTAACAGCCGATAAAAACATCACCGACGCAATTTCGAGTGTTTTTGATTTTTACGCAAACAATTTCAAGACGGGTGTTTACAAGCATTTGGCAGTTGCACCATTCTTTATGCGACAAACTTTTGTTAATTTAATTGATAAAGAAATTTCGAATGCCAAAGCTGGAAAGAAAGCTTACATGATTTTAAAAATGAACAGCTTAGTAGATAAAGATATGATTGAAAAATTATATGAAGCATCTCAAGCCGGTGTTCAAATTACATTAATTGTTAGAGGTATTTGCTCCTTAGTAACAGAAATTGCTGGTTATAGCGATAATATAAAAGCTTACAGCATTGTAGATAAATACTTAGAACATGCTCGTGTATTTATTTTTGCAAATGGTGGTAACGAAAAAATTTACATTACCTCAGCCGATTGGATGAGCCGTAATTTAGATAGCAGAAGTGAAGTGGCTGTTCCTATATTAGATGCAGACGTAAAAAAACAAATTAAAACGATTATTGATATTCAATTATCTGGAAACACCAAAGTGCGAATATTAGATAGACTGCAACAAAACTTATATAAAAAAGCAAAACCCGGAGAACGTAAAATTCGCGTTCAAGACGAAATTTATAACTATCTCAAAAAAGATAAAGAATCATATTTAAACACGAAACCTGTCACTAAAGCCTTATCTAAAATATGATTTTTGCAGCTGTTGATATTGGAAGTAACGCTATGCGATTATTATTTTGCAGAGCATACGAAGTTAATGGAAAGCCTCACTTTAGCAAAGAAGAATTAATTCGTTTACCGATTCGTTTGGGAGAAGACGTTTTTTTAAACGGAAAAATTTCGGAAAGAAAAGCAGAAAAACTAATTACAGCGATGCGTGGCTTTAAAGAATTAATTAAAGTGTATGAAGTTGATGGCTATAGAGCAGTTGCAACTAGCGCCATGCGAGACGCGAGTAACAGCGAAGAAATTATCGCTCGCATAAAAAAGGAAGCTGACTTAGAAGTAGAAATTATTGATGGAAAATTAGAGGCACAGTTAGTGTTCTCTAACCATATCGAAGAATTATTAAATCCTAAACATTCTTATTTATATATAGACGTTGGTGGTGGTAGCACAGAACTTACTCTATACAGTAATCATAAAGTAATTGCTGCTAAATCCTTTAATATTGGAACTGTGCGGATGCTTTTAGACAAGGTAGAGAAAGATGAATGGGAATTAATGAAAGATTGGATTAAGAAAACTACACTTGGTTATAGTCCCTTACGTGCTATTGGCTCAGGAGGGAATATCAATAAGATATTTAAAATGACCAAGAAAGAGAATAAGAATTTAAGTTACAGCAAATTAAAAGGCATTAACGACATGTTGAACTCTTATACCTACGAAGAACGCGTAGAAGTATTAGGTTTAAAGCCCGATAGAGCCGATGTAATTGTTCATGCTTCTAAGATATTCATCACTATTATGAAAACAGCTGATATCGAAGATATTTTCATTCCACAAATAGGTTTATCAGATGGTATCGTGCATGATTTGTATGATCGAGCAAAAGCAAAAAAGTAGTAATGAAAAAAGAATACACTACAGAGGAACTATACGACGAAGCTATGAAAATGTATGCGTCTGGTTACGACAATGTATATATTGAACTTCAATTTGCAGAACAAGGTGCAACTAAAGACGCTATTAAAGATGTAGTCAATAGAATAAAGCAAGCTAGAAAAAGAGAGCAGCGTGCTAAGGGTGTTAAATTGATGATTGGTGGCGCGGCAACTGTTGCGGTAGGTATACTTTTTACATTAATAAGCTTTAATTCAGAATCTCCTGTTGGTTATGTATTATATGGAGTTATTGTATTAGGTTTTATGTCTTTTGCAAAAGGGCTGGTAGATATGTTTTAGTTAAAAACTTTATACCCCAATTTGCTTCAATAAAAAATAGAGTATTATCTTACTCAGTAAATACAAACAAAACCTTTCTAAAACACAGATCTTTTGAAACAAAAAAGCCTTTCATCTCTGAAAGGCTTTGTCGGGGTGGCCAGATTCGAACTGACGGCCTCCACGTCCCAAACGTGGCGCGATACCGGGCTACGCTACACCCCGCTTTTTTATAAAAAAACTCCTTATAAAAAATTAGAGTGCAAAGATATACTTTTTTCCATTCTAAAAAAGAAAAAATGTATTTTTTTCATAAAAAAAAGAGCTATTCTTTCGAATAGCTCTTTTTATAAAATTCTTTAGAACTAAATATTATTTCTCTACAGCAAATTTTTGAGTGATAGCTTTGCTATTACCAACTTTTACTTGATAGAAATATAAACCAGCGCTTAAGTTGTTTAAGTTAACATCAACTTTATTGCTTCCAACGTTTCCGTTAACTGCAGTTGTGTAAACTGTTTGTCCAACTGTATTTAAAATCGCGATCTCTACTTTAGCAGTTTCGTTTAATGTTACATCAATAGTAGCATTATTTGAAGCTGGGTTAGGATAGAAATTTAAACCTGAAATAGAAGAAGTAGAAACGTTTTCAATACCAGTTACTAAAGGACAAGAACCAATATCTCCAACAGGAACTTTAGCATAAACAATTTCAGAAGATTGGTTGTGATTTATTTGTTGATCTTGGTTTGTACCTGCAGAAGGTGGAACACCATGACCAGGAGCAATATCACGCATATAAACTAAATGTACATTTCCATCAACTCTTTTTGCCATTGATGCATACATACCTTCAAAAATCTCAGATAATGCTATATCAAATTTATCTAATTCAATTGGTGTACAAAAATCATCAGGATTAATAGCGTTAGCTAAACGTTTTGTAACGTAAACGTGACGAACGTTTTTATCAGCATCAGCATACGATCTTAATGTGTCATTTAAAGACGAATAAGATAAATATAAATTATTTTGAGCGTCAAAAGCACAACTAGGATAAGATGTTAAAGATCCGCGGAAAGCTCCGTAACCTGTTCCAGTTGAAGGGTTTCCTGCATCAATTGTATTATTTCCATTTAAATCTTCTACACCCGCAACTAAAATTGCATTTGAACTTAAAATGTCTGGGTCAGTATTAGCAACTGCATCAGGCATAGATTCATTCCAATAGCATAAACCATCTACACCATAAAATGTGAATGTTCCTTGTGCACCATCACCATACATATATGTTCTTCCAAAGAAAATATGTGCCATGTTATTATTATCCAATGCAATTGAGTAGATTCCATCATTTGTTAAAACTGTATCTACTAAACCATCATTATCAATATCAGAAATTGCAGCAGCTGAATTGTATAATGGAATAGGGAATTTGTAAACTGTACGGTCTACTGTCCAAGTAACTCCACCATCCGTTGATTTTACTAAAGCAACGTCCGAATCAACACTACCTGCAACAATAGCTACTGTTGCACCATGTGCTGCAATAGCATAACTATCACCTCCAAAACCAAGAAATTTAGAAGCATCTAAACCTGTTGGCACTACATTAGTAATATCCCAAGTTAAACCACCATCAGTAGAACGACTGAAAACTACAGGAATTTCTTGACCTAAAGCAGTTCCATTTGCTACTGCAATATTATAAAGAGTATCTCCAGTTGTTGTTGCAGCTAAACGCGGCCAAGTAACAACTCCACCAGATGGACTAGCAAAAGCTAAAGCACTTGACCAAGGTGTAGGACTATTAGTGCCTTTAGCAGGTCTAGAAGTTCTTTGAAGACCTGTAGTTCCATTATGAGCTACAATTGCCTCTTTTCCAGTGCCAGTGTTTACTACATTTCCCCAACCTGTTTTTATAGATTCAATACGTGCCATTGGTAAGGCACCCCAAGTAGATCCATCGAAATAGTTATAACCAGTACCACGGTTAGCATAAGCCGTGCCTGGATCTCCTGACCCTAAATCTGGTTCCATTGTCCAACAAGCAGCAATAGTGCCATCAGGATTTACAACAATTCTATCTCCTACTGATGAGTTAGATTGTAAGTCATACCAAGTAAGGCCAATAATGTTTTGAGTTATTGCAGTAACCGATCCAACTTTATTAGCTGAACTAGGCTTTGAAACTTTAGGGCTCACATTAGAAGTTTGTGCATTCTTATAAGAATCATCAATAACTTCAGGAGTTCCTGGTCTTAATTTTTCATACTTATAAGCCTTTAAAGTGCTTTTTTCAGGCATCATCACTTTTTTGCCGGCTTGGTTTTGTGCATTCGATGCTAAAAAAGCAAAGGCTGCAACTCCAAATAGTAACTGTTTTTTCATGATTTTTTTGGTTTTTAATTAAACAACATATCACAAATTTAATGATTAAATAATATAATAACTAATCATTTAACAAAAAAATGCCTACAAAATATCTACAATTTTCTCTAATCGAATTCCTCTAGAACCCTTAATTAATATGATGGAACCGTTGATTTTAATAGCATCTACATTTGCATGTAACTCCTCGATATTTTTAAAAAACTGAAACTTACTAAACTGATCTTTTAATTTGAAAAATTGTATTCCTACAAATACTACTCTTTTAAAATCACAACATTCTATTTGCTTAATTATCTTTTTGTGCTCTTCTTCACTATACTCTCCTAACTCAAGCATATCACCTAAAATAACTATTTTATTATCGAAGACTTGCTTATTGAAATTATCGATGGCCAAACCCATGCTACTTGGATTTGCATTATACGCATCCAAAATAAGTGTATTTGATAGTGTTTTTTTTATTTGCGAACGATTCATTTCTGGTATATATGAAGCTAGCGCATCATTAACATCGTTTGCTGTTACTCCAAAATAATTACCGATACAAGCAGCGCATAATAAGTTAATAAAATTATACTGTCCAAACATATGAGTCTTTACCAATGGTTGATTATCAATGCTCTCACCTCTAACATTCCATTTAAATTCAACAAATTCAGAATTTAAAAACAACTTTCCATGCACATCAAAATCACTATTTTCTCCGTAATAAATTTTATCTAAATCATTACTTAACTCCATCAAAACAGAGTCGTTTCCGTTTATGAAAATTTTTCCATTTTTCTGTTTAATATGTTTATACAATTCACTCTTTCCTTTTTTAACGCCTTCTATCCCGCCAAAGCCTTCCAAATGAGCTTTTCCTATGTTTGTAATCATCCCATAATCAGGATTCGATAAATCGCTTAGCATCGCAATTTCCCCTTGGTGATTAGCTCCCATTTCAACGATAGCCATTTCGTGCTCGCTTGTTAATGCTAATAAAGTTAACGGAACGCCAATATGGTTATTTAAATTTCCTTTTGTAGCATAGGTATTATACTTTTTGGAAAGTACAGCATGGATTAATTCTTTATTAGTTGTTTTTCCGTTGCTACCCGTAATGCCAATTATAGGGAATTTTAAATGTTGACGGTGATATTTTGCTAATTGCTGCAAGGTTTCCAAAACATTATTTACTAGTAAAATATTTGTACCATTACTCATTGTTTCTGAATCAACAATGGCGTAAGCACAACCAGCATCAACAGCTTGCTCTGCAAACGTATTAGCATCAAAATTATCACCCTTTAAGGCAAAAAAAATGGCACCTTTCTCAAGCTTACGAGTATCGGTTGTTATTTTTTGATTGCAATTGATAAACAATCGATATAATTCTTCTATAGTAACATGTTTCTTCATGCTATAAAATTAAAAAGCCCCTTATCGTTTGATAAGGGGCTTCCTATATAGTTTTCAACAAATTTATTTTCCTAAACCAACTGGACTACCAACTCTAACCATCGCACATCTAAATCCTAAATAAGCAGTTGCTTGTCTTTGATCTAAATAACGACGAGTACCAGGGTTTAACCAGTAAGCTCTATCTCTCCAGCTACCACCTTTGTAAACACGAGCTTTATCATTAATTAAAGATGTTTTTGCATATTCGTACATTAAGCTATTTGCTCTTTCTCCGTATGCTTCTTCACCTTCAGTATAGTATAAAGACGAGTTAACATCACCATCTAAATAACTAATATAATCCGATGTTTTATAGTTTCTACGCTCATCTAAGTTATCAGATGCAATAGCAGAAGTAACTTCTCTCCATTTTACACGTCCTGGGATATCAGATTTACCATCAGAAGGTGCATTTTTATAATTTTGAGCATCTGCAGTTAAAACAGTTAATACACTATCCGTAATTTCAGTTGTTTCACCAGATACACCATGCGCTGTAGGAGGATTCACTTTATGAATGAATTTTTGGAATACAGGACCATCAATATTCGTTGCAATCGATCCGTCAGTACTATCTTTTACTTGAGTAACAAATACGTTACCACGGAAAGGTCTAAATTCATCCGCATCTTGCGCTGTACTAGCTCTGTAAACATCCATAACCCACTCAGAAACGTTACCTGCCATGTTATATAAACCATAATCATTTGGCCAATAAGAATAAACTGGAGCAGTTACATCGGCGTTATCATTTAAGAAACCAGCAGTTCCCATCATATCACCACTTCCTCTAACAAAGTTAGCTGCAATTTGACCAATGTATTTTTCATCAGAGTTACGAACACCGTGTCCGTTCCAAGGATAAATTCTTCTATCAGTAATACGCTCACCGATTGTATTTCCAATTAAACCATAAGCAGCATATTCCCACTCAGCTTCTGTTGGTAAACGGTATTTTGGTAAAAAGATACCATCTTCCATTTTAACATCTCTTTCTGGATTTTGCTCATCAAATGAAGGTAATTTTTGTTTTAATTGTCCTTGCCATTTTCCAGATAAATAAGCTTCTGTACTGAAATAATCTTGATCAGAAGGATTTGGAACGTGATCCAATAAACCTTCACGAATTAAGATAAACTCATTAACACGGTCAGTTCTCCATGCACAAAACTCATTCGCTTGTAACCAGTTAATACCAACTACAGGATAATCTCTATAAGATGGGTGACGTAAATAATATTCAACATAAGGTTCGTTATAAGCTAATTTCTCTCTCCATACTAATGTATCAGGAAGTGCTTTATAGTAAATATCTGGGAAAGTTGGTCCAAACACACGGTTTGTCCACCATAAATATTCTAAATAAGAGAAGTTACTAACTTCTGTTTCATCCATATAAAAAGAAGAAACGGTTACACGACGAGGAACGTTATTCCATTCGTAAGTAACATCCGTTTCATTTCGTCCCATAGAAAACGAACCACCTTCAATCAGAACTAATCCTGGGCCTGTTTCTTGTTCTTCATAAGGCATTTTTTCAAAACCACCATTATCAGGATCATTATATGACCATCCTGTAACTGGTGAGCGCTCTGTTCCACATGATACTGCAACAATAGATAAGATAATTGCTAGTGCTTTGGGACTTTTTATGAAATTAAACTTCATGGTTTTGGGTTTTAATGTAAGGCTATAACGAAATTTTTATGAAAAGGTTACAATTTATTTTTAGAAAGATGGACAACTGATTGTTCTATATTTCTTTTTCTTAGGTCTACATTCGAATTGAATCTGTAAAGATACTTCATGAGAACCTGCAGTATTACTTGCTAATTTTGATACAGTAACATCATAACTATATCCTACTTTTAAGTGATCTGTTTGAACACCAATTAATACGATAAACGCATCAGAGTTTCTGTACCATAAACCACCAACAAAATTACCTTTAACAAAATATAAACCTAAGTTTAACTGAGTAAAGTTTTGTTGTTGTTGAAATAATACGTTTGGAGAGATGAAAGACTCATTTCCTTTCTCTAAAGGAATAATAGCACCCGCGTGGCCTGTAATCTTTAAAGGTAATTTAGATGGTCCTTGCAAACCTTCGTCAGGTTGAGTAATGTGATGTGCTGCAAAACCCACGAAATAACGTTTGCTATACCCTAATAAACCTGCTGAAAAATCTAGGTTTGTTTTTGTTTGAGCTGGTATAATTTCATTTGTATTCCAAACAAAACCTCTTCTAGCATCAATCATATCACCAAAATTTAATTTTGTTCTATCTAATGATTTTTGAAAGAAACCAGCCTGTAATCCAGCTTTGATAGAAAATTCACGTGTAACTGGTAATAAATATGAATAAACTAAGCTAGCTTGAGTAGATTTTAACGTTCCTCGCGCTTGATCATCTTGAGTTACGATTAATCCCAATCCACCGCTAATAGCGTCGATATGCTGATCATAAGATGCGCTATAAGTTACATAAGTTCCTGATAAATTTGGCCACTGATTTCTGTAATTCATACAAATACGTGGGCATCTTGCTGTACCAGCAAATGCTGGATTTAAATACAGAGGATTCGCATAAAACTGCGTAAATTGGGGATCTTGAGCATATACATCTTGCCAAATGCCAGTGACACAAACAATTGTGAGTAATAATATCAGTTTCTTCGCCATGTAAGTTATTTTACTTAATCTATTCCTAATCACAAATATAACAGTCTAATTTTGAAAATAAAAACTTTTATACAACAATATTTCATTTTCTTTGTCGTTTTAATGAATATAACTTCTAAAAAAATCAAGCAAATGCTTTGTATCACTAAATCTAACCTAATAATTTTAGTTATTTTATTTTCTAGCTATTTTTCAGGTTATTCTCAGATAAATAAACAAAACGTTAAAAATGGCCTTGAAAATAATAATACAGGCGTAATTTCAGAAAAAAACAAAGATTCTTTTTTAAGTCGCGTTCATCGTGATGTACAAAAAAATAGTTTACCTTATTATCTGGATAATTTAATTCTTCAAAGCAACTTAGTTCCTTCATTTAAAATTGAAAATAGTATTGTTAGGGAATTAACTGCAAAAGAATTAGAAGAAATTACTGATTTCAAAAAACACATCACTTCAGAGTTTGATATAGTAAGCTATGTTGGAACATCTAGAAATGAAAATTTAGTGTACGCTAAAATAACTTCTATTAGATTGAATTCAACCACTAACAAATATGAATTTTTAGAAAGCTATACTCCGACCTGGGATCAACAAAATTTTAATTCTAATCTTTCTAATAATCAGCTAAAACAGACAAAAAAAGTAGCTACTGCAAACTCATCTGTTTTAGCCACTGGTAAGTGGTTTAAGATAGGTGTTACTAAAGATGGCGTTTATAAAATAGATAAAACATTATTGACCAATTTAGGTATAAATGTTGCAAACACAGACCCAAGAAACATTAGGATTTATGGTAATGGTGGTAAATTAATGCCAGAAAAAAATTCTGTTTTTAGATTTGATGATTTAAATGAAAATGCAATTGCTGTTGTTGGAGAAAACGATGGCGTTTTTGATAACAGTGATTATATTCTTTTTTACGGACAAAGCACCGATTCATGGAAACGTGTTGCTGGCTCAAAAATGCCATTTGATCACCAAATTCACTATTTTAGTGACACTTCATTTTATTATATCACTGCTGATTTAGGAACTGGTAAAAGAATTTCTTCGCAAAGCTCTCTTTCAAATACACCAAATACAACAACAAGTAAACAAGATTTTTTTGGTTTTCATGAGCAAAACACAACCAACCTTGTAAAAAGTGGAAGAGAATTTTATGGCGAAAAATTTGACTTAACAACATCTTATTCTTTTTCATTTTTAATACCTGATGCTGCCATTGGAGATAGTGTTTATGTGCACGCTGGTGTTTTAGGAAGAAGCGATGCTGCAGTTGGTCCATCAGTTTTTGGAGTTAATTTTAATTCTGGGTCATTTAGCATTTCTTGCCCAACTACCAATATAAACAACTATTTATCTGATGTAGGATATCCAAATGAAAATGCTAAAGGCGGTATACTTAGTTCAACTTATCTATCTGTTTCAGTAACAAAACAAACATCTAATGCCACTGGATGGTTAGATAATATAGTATTTAATGCCAGAAGAAATCTAATATTCAATCAATCGCAATTTAATTTTAGGGATAGGAAAACTGTTGTAGGACCAAACACATTTGCAAAATATGTTATAACAAATAACAATGCTATTTCTCCAACTATTTGGGATGTTACCAATCCTTTTGATGTTAAAGAACAACAGTTTAATACTTCTGGAAATACCTTAGACTTTACAGCGATCTCTGATTCGTTGAAACAGTTTACAATCTTTACTATTAATCAAACTTTCGTTCCAAAGGGATATGGTTCTGTTCCAAATCAAAACTTACATGGCATACAACAAGCTGATTTTGTAATTGTAACTCATCCTTCGTTTTTGGCAGAAGCTCAGCGTATTGCCGCCATTCACCAGCAATACGATACATTAACTTATGCGATTGCGACAACGCAAGAAGTATATAACGAATTTTCGTCTGGCACACCTGATATTGGCGGAATTAGAGATTTTGTGAAAATGCTTTACAAAAGACCAACAGACCCAACAGAAGCAACCAAATACTTATTATTATTAGGTGATGGGTCTTATAAAAATAAAGATATTAACGGAAGTGGGAATACCGCTTTAATTCCTACATACGAAACATCTAATTCAACTTCCTACACAAATTCTTTTATCACAGATGACTATTTTGGTATGATGGATAATAATGAAGGCGATTTATTAGCAGGTGGGATAGATTTAGTTGATATTGGCGTTGGACGATTTCCTGTAAAAAATAAACCGGAGGCTATTGCAGTAACAAACAAAATAGAACATTATTACAAACAAAATTTTGGTTTCAACGTTAATGCTATTGAATCATCATGTGTAACTGCTGAGAATGATTATCCTCAGGGTGATTGGAGAAATTGGGTGTGTTTTGTAGGAGATGATCAAGATGGGAATGAACACATTAATCAAGCTAACTCTTTAGCTAATAAAATTTATAACGGCAATAAATATTATAACGTTGATAAAATATTTCTAGATGCCTATGTGCAAGAATCTACACCAGGAGGAGATAGATACCCTGTTGCTGTTGACGATTTAAATAGAAGAATTGAAAAAGGTGCATTAATTTTAAATTACACAGGTCATGGTGGTGAGCTAGGTTTAGCTGACGAACGTGTTGTTGAAGTTTCTCAAATTTTAAATTGGAAAAATAAAAACAATTTGCCATTGTTTGTTACAGCCACTTGTGAGTTTAGTAGATTTGATGATCCAGACAGAACATCGGCTGGCGAATACTGTTTATTAAATGAAAATGGTGGCGCGATAGGATTAATGACAACTGTTCGATTAGCATTTTCGGGATTAAATTTTATTTTAAACGATAAATTTTATAATCACGCATTAAATCCAATGTCAAACGGCAAAATGCCTCACATAGGAGATTTGTATAGATTAACGAAACGCGACCTGACTGCAGGAAATTCTCAATATATGAACTTTGTTATTTTAGGAGATCCTGCTCTAAAATTATCATATCCAGAGCAACGCGTTTTCACGTCTACTATCAATTCTCAAGCAGTATCTCCTACATCGAGTGATACTTTAAATGCACTATCACTTTTAACTATTACCGGCTATGTTGGTGATGCTAGTGGTAATAAATTAACTAATTTTAATGGGGTTGTTTATCCTACTGTATTTGATAAAGCTGTAATGGTTAGAACATTAATAAATGATCCTATTTCATCAGCAGATACTGTTCCAGTGAAATTTCTTATTCAAAAAAATATTATTTATAAAGGGAAGTCTGAAGTTATTAATGGTGATTTTACATTTTCATTTTTAATACCAAAAGATATATCTTACAATTTTGGAACTGGTAAAATAAGTTATTATGCTCATAATGGCATTAACGATGCAAATGGCTATTATGATAAAATTGTCATTGGTGGATCAAATCCTAATGCTATAAGTGATAATCAAGGTCCATCCATTAACTTGTATATGAATGACGAGAAATTTGTATCTGGTGGAGTTACTAATGAAAGCCCAAAAGTTTATGCTAAAGTTTCTGATATTAGTGGGATAAATACCATTGGAACAGGCATTGGCCACGATATTGTAGCTATACTAGATGAAAATACCAAAAATGCCATTGTGTTAAATGATTATTATGTATCGGATTTAAACACCTATCAATCAGGAAAAATAAGATACCCTCTTAACGAACTTTCTGAAGGTAAACATACATTAAGTTTAAAAGTGTGGGATGTTCAAAATAACTCGTCTTCCTCTTTTACCGACTTTGTAGTATCTAATCAGGCAGATTTAGCATTAACTCATATCTTAAATTATCCAAACCCTTTTACTACAAAAACTAAATTTTTTATTGAGCACAATCAATGTTGTGTAAGCCTAAAAGTTTTAATTCAGATTTATACAATTACTGGAAAAGTGGTAAAATCGATCAATCAAACAATAAATAACGAAGGTTTTCGTTTTGATGGTATTGAATGGGATGGGAAAGACGAATTTGGTGATAAATTAGCCAGAGGCGTTTATATTTACAAAGTTTCAGTTACAGATGGAGCAAAGAAAAAAGCTGATAAAATAGAAAAGTTGGTAATTCTAAATTAATTATATCTTTGATGCTCTCTTTTTAATGAAAAAAAGATTTTAAAACAATGCAAAAACGAATTATAGGAACTATTGGAACTGGGGTTATGTTGTCTGCACAAGCAGTAGCACAAACAAGTTCTTCGAATTTAACTACACAAGAACTAAGTGGACGAGTAAATACAATTACTACAGCTGTACCTTTTTTAATGATTGCTCCCGACTCTAAACAAGGCGGGATGGGCGAAGTTGGTGCAGCTACTCCTGCTGATGGAAACAGTATCCATTGGAATGTTGCAAAAATGGCTTTCTCAGAAAAAAAAGGTGGTGCAGCTATTTCTGTTACACCTTGGCTTAAGCAATTAGTACCCGATATTTATTTATACTACGTAGCTGGTTACGGCAAAATAAGTAAAACTCAAGCTATTGGTGCTTCTCTTCGATATTTCTCATTGGGTAATATTACCTTTACTGATATCGTTGGTAATACAACTGGACAATTTAGACCAAATGAGTTCGCATTAGATTTAGCTTACTCTCAAAAATTATCTGAAACGTTTTCTGCTGGGTTAGCTGTACGTTACATTCGTTCAAACTTAACTGGTAATTATACTTTAAGTAACGGGCAACCTACAAAACCTGGTACATCAACGGCTGTAGATGTTGGTATTTATTACCAATCAAAAAAATTAAAAATCAACGATAAAAAAGCTGTAGCTAGTTTAGGATTAGTGGTTAGTAATATCGGTTCAAAAGTTTCCTATTCGGTTAAAAGAGATTTCATTCCTATTAACTTACGTTTAGGCGGTGGCTTAAAAACAATTATTGATGATTACAATACATTTGGCATTTATGCCGATGTCAATAAATTACTAGTGCCAACTCAACCAGTATATTTAAAAACAGTTACTGGAACCGATTCCATTAACAACTCAACTAACGAAAAAATAATTGAAGCTGGTAAAGATCCGAATGTAGGTATTGCTAAAGGCATGTTACAATCGTTTGGCGATGCGCCAGGTGGAGGAAAAGAAGAGCTAAAAGAAATTAATTACAGCATTGGTTTCGAATACTGGTATGCGAAAACATTAGCGATTAGAGCTGGTTATTTTAATGAAGCGAAAACAAAAGGTAATCGTAAATATTTTACAGTTGGTTTAGGATTAAGATATAATGTATTTGGTATTGACTTTGCATACTTAGTTCCTATTACACAGCGTAATCCGTTGCAAAACACTTTACGCTTCACATTAACATTTGATTTTGATGCTTTTAAAGATCAAAATAAAGATACTGCTCCTGTAACTCCAAACCCATAAAATTAAAAAACTAAAAAAATCCCATCTGTCAGTTGGCGGATGGGATTTTTTTTTGATATCGATTTCTTATTTAAGCTTACTCCTTCTCTCTTTCTCTTTAATAATCAAACTTAACTCTCGTCCTGTTTGACCTTTAACTGAAGTATTTTCCTGTGCTCTACGCATTAAATAAGGCAGCACTTCTTTCACCGGACCATAAGGAACATACTTAGAAACATTGTAATTTGCCAATGCTAAATTGTAACTAATATGATCGCTCATTCCTAATAATTGAGAAAAATAAACGCGTTTATCGGAACTTGAAATGGCATACTTATTCATCAATTCAACCAAATATAAACTACTTTTTTCGTTGTGCGTTCCAGCGCAAAGCCCCATCATATCAATATTTTTCACACATTCTTCTAAAGCTAAATTATAATCTATATCCGAATCTTCTTTAGACTCTTGAATGGGGGAAGGATATTTTTTTTCAATAGCTCTTGCCCTTTCTTTTTCCATATAAGCGCCACGAACTAACTTTGCTCCAACATGAAAACCATTTGCTTTTGCGTTCGCAATCGTTTGTTTTAAAAAGTCTAATCTGTCTTTTCGGTATAATTGAAATGTATTATAAACAATAGCTTTATCTTTATTGAACTTAGCCATATTTTCATCAGCTAATGCATCAATAGCAGGCTGTATCCAACTTTCTTCTGCATCAATAAATAATGGCTGATTTGCCTCAAAAGCCTCTTTGCTGATTTGAAAAACACGTTGCTTTACTTTCTCATATTCTTTAATTTCTGCATCCGTTAACTTTTCATTTGCACTTACTTTTTCGAGTAAAGCAAAACGGGCTAAACCAGTAACTTTAAAAACACAAAAAGGAATTAGTTTATCATTTTTAGCTTTGTGAATGGTTTCAATCGTTTCTTTACAGCAAGCATCAAAATCTACTTCGCTTTCTTTTCCTTCACCACTATAATCTAAAATAGTTCCAATGTTAAACTTACCAAGCTCTGCAATAGTTTTATCACATTCGTTAATGTTTTCACCTCCCACAAATTGTTTAAAGATTGTGCTTTTAATGAGTCCTTTAAACCCTATTGCTAAACCAATTGGAGCCACTTTTGCGCCAAAATTTACAACCGTTGGATTACCAACCATTTTAAACAACCAATAAGAGCGATTTAAATCACTATCGGATTTTGCTTTAAAAGCATTTTCTGTATTGTTAAAAGAAATCATTTATATAAT
>ERZ724506.382-NODE-382-length-15640-cov-5.948861_pt1 | contig 15640 bp, 4 predicted proteins | sample MGYA00376039_ERZ724506 | MGnify/ENA primary metagenome ERZ724506 (study PRJEB28724, sample SAMN07190887) | wastewater metagenome | isolation source: effluent of sewage treatment plant in Hong Hong | place: USA: Christiansburg, Virginia | collected 2016-03-01 ... | reverse complement strand
GAACTTTCTTCAAATGATTCTATCGTCTAATTAATAATTAAGCTATAACCCATGTAATAAAATATATGTTGTGAATTTTATTTGAGAAAAGCATAGATAACAATAAATTTAATGAACTTGAACATAATAGTATTAAGTTAAATATAATTAAATGAACAAACCCTTAAAAAATCGCAATTAAATAAAAAACTCTTCAAATAGACGTAGTCTAAGGCGTATAAATAAACTACTCGAGAAGAATTTATCCGAATATCGAATTCCTAATCCTTATAAGACTTCGAGATTAGGTTCATGTCTACCACAGAATTTAATGAAGCAAATATCTAAATTGGACTATTTATCCGTTAAATGTTTGCAAAATGTGCATTTGAAATAACCTTTACTGCATGAATAGATGAGTGAATTACTGATAAAAATGAGATTGGCTGTTCAAAAACAATCTGATTAATTAAATGTCTTTGTTAATGTTATGTAAGATAAAATTAAGGGAATGTCTACAAAAACTTTGATTTAACCTTAAAAGAAGAGTTAATAATATTAAGAAAATTTGTTAAATAACTCTGCATATTTGCCGAAAGACAGCAACAACTCGATATCCCTTTAAGCCTAACACTAGTAAGATCCTCTAAACGAAATCTCCAGAGAATCGGAAAGAGCGATTATAATGTCAGACAACTACGAGACAGACAAACTACTTTTCAATGTTCATCGAAGTTTCTTAATAGGACATCAAGCATACAGCGAAGGTCTAGAACATTAATAGCATATGTAATCTTATGATCTTTGAGATCCCTAAAGGCTCTGTTTATGATTTTTAATATTTAATCCTGAATTTTCTCAGTTACCTTCTTCAGAATCTACGATAAATCTAATATTTATTTACTTATGATTAAATATGTGAATGAAATATATATTTTTTATTTTTCTGCGTATGTAGTCAAGCTCTGTGAATAAAAAAAACTAGTTTTGATTAATATTTTTTTCCATAATAACTATTAAAATAATAGTCATCAGTTTTACCATAAAATATATATATAGTTCTATTTTTTACATTTTTTATAAAATCTTAATAATCTAAATCAAATGAACTAAAAATACGACGTCGTTGTGTGCGGTACAGGTCTCACTGAGTGCATTCTTTCAGGCTTACTCTCTCAATAAAGTAACTTCAGGCATAATTTAGAAAAGAAGGTTCTTCATATTGACCGTAACTCCTTTTATGGTGGATAAGGAGCATCTGTTAATTTGACAAATTTGTATAAACTGTTCAAAGATGGAAAAGAACCACCCAAATAGCTCGGACATAATAGAGACTGGAATATTGATCTTATTCCTAAATTTGTCATGAGTGGTGGAAAGCTCGTTAAAATCTTGCTCAAAACAAGAGTCTCCAGATATCTGGAATGGAAACGTAATCATATTTTTATTCAGCAATCGATGGTACCTACGTGCTCCAGAACAAGGAAGGAGGCTTCTTCTCAAAGGGTGGACTCAAGATAGCTAAAGTGCCAGTTACTGCAAAAGAAGCATTAGCATCAGATTTGATGGGCATGCTTTAGAAACGAAGATTCCAGAAATTCCTTGAAGCCATTCAAGGCTATGATGAAAAAGACCCTAAAACATATCAAGGAGTCGAAGCCAATAAACCAGCAAAATTCATGTTTGAAAAGTTTGGTCTTGAAGCCAACACAATCGATTTCGTAGGACATGCTATTGCTCTCTACACTGAGGAGACTTTCTTATAATTGAGTGCAATCCAGGTTATTAAAAAGATCCAACTTTATGCTGATTCCATGGGAAGATATGGAAACTCACCATTTATTTATCCTATTTATGGTCTAGGAGGTATCCCAGAAGGATTTTCAAGAATCAGTGCCGTCAACGGTGGAACATTCATGTTGAATACAGATATTGATTAAATTCTTTTCGAAAATGGTAAAGTAGTTGGTGTTAAGAATGCTGAAGGAATTGCTCATTGCTCAATGGTCATCTGTGATCCAACTTATGCCATCAAATGCGGACTTAAAGACAGAGTTAGATTAATTTAGAGAGTTATTAGATGCATCTGTATCCTCGATCACCCAATCCCTAACACAGAGAATATCCCATCAGTCCAGATCATTCTCCCTCAAAAGCAACTCAAAAGAAAAAATGGTAAAACATATAAATAATTATAGATATCTATATCATGATGGTATCAGCAGTCCACTGTGTGAGTAAAAAGGATACTTATATTGCAATTATTAGCACAACAGTCGAAACTAAATAACCTGAAAAGGAAATTGAAGTTGCCCTTGACTTAGTTGGCCCTATCAGAGAGAAGTTCGTTAGAATCACTGATAGATATGAACCCATAAAGAGCTACACCGATGGAGTCTATATTTCCAACAGCTTCGATGCCACTTCTCACTTCGAAAACGAAACCGAAAACGTTTTGACTTTGTACAAGCAAATTTCAGGAAATGACCTTGATTTAACTGATCTCCCAGAAGATGTCGAAGAATGAATGATTACAAAAGTCTATAGATAGCTTAAATTAAAAATAATTTTATGTAAATATAAATATTATGTTTCAATTTTCATCTTCTTCCATTTATTCTTATCTTTAATTTTAGATATTCAGACAATTTCTTATTTATTACAAATTTACGAACTGTTCTTCTTTCGGAATGTACACCGAAGATACATTCTCCCTATCTTTCAAATTTTAAAAAGACCTTATCAGAAACTTTCTCATATTCTTGACTATCTTTCTCTTTTGATCATCACTTCTAATTTCAATCCTCTCTTCAACATCGAAATAGTCATTGAACAGATCATACAATAGTTTTATATTGCATTAACTAGAATTTAACTCTTCAGCGATTTTCGAAAACTATTAATTACCGTATTTAAATAATATCTTGGGAAACCTACAGACTTGCTTTATTTTAAATACGCAGTTTTGCTCGCTAGTAAAGTACTATTTAGGCTTTTTTATTAATTTTGGTATATATCTTCCTTAATTTTCATTTACTATTTATGTTGGCTTGAGCACATTACTAAAATGTGGGTATTATTTTTTTTAACCATCGTTCAAATACTCTCCCTATTATTTTGTATCCAGGACTGATAAGGAAGGAGATATTCCTTGATTTGCCGCTTCTATCGAGCTGATATTTAATCGATGTAAAAGATTCAAGTTAAGTAGTCTTTGCGCTTTTTTCTAGAGCTTTATATCTATTTGTTAATTTTTCAGCTTTTTTATAGTTTTTGTTTTAAGATGTCCACTTATTATCGATTTTATTTATTTTTGAAATGGTACATATGTTTGTTATGGCTTTGATACAAAAGTATTGGGAGTTGGCTGAGGTTTTTAGATCTTTAAGTAACGAAATCTTTGCTCTAGCATAAGCTCTTCCATTATCTATTTTATATATTTTGGTGCCTACATAGGCTAATACTTTGATATCTACATTTTAAGTAATAATTATTAAAAAATCATCTTTATCGAAAGTACATTTTAGCTCGAAATCTCGGAGGCTTGGAAAGGGATGCTTTTCTTTCTGATCTATCGGGAATCTACTACTATTCATCACTTATCTATCGACTTATTTATCGGCTTTGAATTTCAGAAAAATCTATTTTTGTATTAAATTTTGATCTCGTTATAATATGCTCTAAGGGCTGAAGCGAAGGGAGTTCAGGCATTTTCTTTTAGGCCTTAAATTCAAATATATCAAGATTACTCTTAATTGAATTTTTCTTACTTTTCGATTTTTTCTTTGGTCTTCGAATTTTTTATTAGATCTTTGTGAGGCTGTGGGCATCACCTTTTTATTGTAGAAGAAATCTTTCATTGGCTTATCTTATGCTATGAAATTAACGATCTAGAACACTTAAAGTTCGGTTCATTTATTTTTTCCTAAATTTGCTGATAAAATACCTCGGTTATAAAGTTTCCCCACTAATTGTATTAATAAAATACTCTAACAATTAGGCATACTTTGGTTAAAGGTACTGAATAAGAGAATTAATACTTTTCTTTTTTCTAATTTTCTTAGTGTTTTTTCTTGATTAGTGACAATTTTCAAAAAAGAATTCTCATTGATATCTTCATTGTGATAGAACTTCGCAATTCGAGTCAGTAGAGTGGAGATAACGTTATATAAAACTTGATCATAATAGCTTTATTGGTTTCTGGTTGCAAATCCGCTGTATATTGACATTTGTCTTACAATATGGGCTTGCTCTGCTTATTTAATTATAATAAACTATTTTTATCGGGTTTGATAGATCGACAATAAATTATTTCATAGACTTTTAACTCAATGAGATAGCAAATTAAAGATTAAAACAAATTATTATATCATTTACTCTTATTTTATTTGAGTCGGTCTATTATGGTATCCCAAATTTGGGTATTGTTCTAAAAAGTTTGTATTTTTTAAGGAGGGAACATCTATTTGATGCTTTTTACATCCTGATTATAAGTTTTTAATTTGTCCTCGAAAATAATTTCTACATGATATTGCATTTACTTTGTTGGGCGACTTCACCTTTTTGATCTGGTTTCAATATTACAACTAATTAGACATCAACTTGCTTAAGAAACTTTCTCCAAATATCAAGATCTTCATTATCTTTGGGGCAAACTTAGTATTTTGATATTTACATTGAATGATAAAATTTCCTTGTAGGGCAATATTTTTAAGTAAAACTTCCAAAATTTTATCATTTATTTTTTTATGCTTCGCCAAATTCTCCATGATTATTTTTGAGTAATGTGTTCGTTTGTTTATTTAATCTCTGATCAATTTCCCCACTGAGATATAACGATAATTTAATGATTAAGGTTTTGCTTCGATAAACTTTGAAGTCTAAAAGCTGGGAGGGCATATTAGTACAATACATCTTCGATTCATAACTACTTTTCCTATATTTAATTCGCTATTACCTTCATGATCAACTACTTCATTATGGGAATCGCTACAACCCATTTATAAAAATAATATTATATATGTTAACTATACATAAATATCAAAGTTCTTCAGTTTAGATAAGTTTTTCTCCATTTTTCTATGGTTCTTCTCGTCTTTTTTTCTATTCAATATGTCTAGTTGCTTACTAATCTATTAATGGTCTAATATCAATTGAAGATTAGGTGATTAAAAATTGTAATTTTTTTTATTAATACTACTTTAGGAGGACTTATAAAGTATTTTAGTTTATGATTGTATGTTTTTGTCGGTAAACATCTCGAATATAGTGGGTTTACTCAAGCACTGCCCCTGATTTATGATGGTTGATATTTTTTTAGACTTTTGTCTTTGCGAATCTTAAAAATGGATAGTCATGTATTTTGCCATCCTCTACTTTCATTTCTCCTTCAGTTCCTACTATTAATGAGACAATAATATTTATTTCAGGATGTTTTTTCCTCCAGGTTAATTCATATTGGTAAAGATCAATAAGCTCTTCCTCGCATTACAGTGATAAATCGCAGTAGACTGAAACCAAATCATGAGTTTTGTCCCTGTCAGATAATCTAAACTGGCTCTCAAAACTTCGGATTAGAAAATTTACCCAAAGTCGATGGAGTTATTCATTATCTTATTAAACTTTTTAGCTCCAATAATCATAATTTGTTGTTAAATCTTGTCGGATCAGTGCTAGATGACCATATGTAAGTCCAATTTGTCTACCAATAGAGGCATCAAGATGACAAAAATCTAGAAATAAACTTGAAACTACATAAAAAGTGCATTTGCTTAGAAATAGCAATAAAAATATACTCCTTCCTCGTAATTTCCTCGCCTTCTCGATCAACAAAACAAAATATTTAATTTTTATCACGAACATGTTATCTTATTTATTAGATTGAATGTAATCTAGCTGGATATTACTAGATTCTAAACCTAGCCCATTTTTTCAAATCTAAATCAGACAACCTATACCTTAATAGTTCCCTCCCCTACCAGTATATTACATCCGAATAGTATTGATAATCATAAAAATTGGCATTTATCTTTTACAATATTCCTTCAACTATAGATCTCGAGGATCACATGAATATAACTATATTTTATGATCCTGTGCATAGGAGGATAAAAATTACAAGAATTAAGATGATGCCAATTTACGATTAACAAATACAAAATGATGGGTATTGGTTAGTTACCGAAGTAAGGTTTATTTGTAGTGTTTGGGTGTTAGTGGTGTTAGTTTAGGGTAGATTTAGATTAGGGTTAGTAGTAATATGGTTATTATTTTGTAGTTCATGTATATTTATATAATTAATACTTTAATTATCTTATTTATTATTTCTTTCATCAATTCTTCTCAAATAAAAATACAATACTATTTCTAATTTAACAAAATGTTAAAATATTAATATTGTCATTATGTCCTTCAACTAATTATAATAAAAAATCTGACAGTAGATGCAGATTTAAAAAAGCACCCGCGAAGGGGCTCGAACCCTCGACCATTAACTTAAAAGGCTAACGCTCTACCGACTGAGCTACGCGGGTTGTTAACTAAGTACAACTTAATTTCAAGATTTGATGTGGAATCTAACTTGTTTTTCGTTTGTCTTGATCGTTTGTGTATTGAAGATTGACAAAAAATAAATATAAATATCAAATAATAGTAAAAAAAGTGTTTATATCACTTAATTAATAAAAAAAATAAAAAAAATAAAAACCTCCGCGACCGAGAATTGAACTCGGATCTCCTGCGTGACAGGCAGGGATAATAGCCTTTATACTATCGCGGATTAGCTATTCATGTGGTAATTAATTAAGTAAAATTCGATAATTAGAAATATCAACAACATTTTTTACCTTTATTCTTCTTGAAATTCTATGCACCAAGCGCAAAGCTCTCCGTTCTTTTAGGAGCCTATTACTTGGCCGAAATAACATTAGCTAGATCATTAAAAACTTGTTCAACATTTGTGCCTGATTTTGCTGAGGTGGAGATATATCTTAATTTTTTCTATTTAGCCCATGCTTTTATTTTTTATTATCCTACTGAATTGTTTAAATCTGATTTATTCCCTACTAACATGATTGTTGCCTATTCCGCTTTAGATTTGCACAGCTAATACCAGGAGGTTGTTGCGTGTTAAAAACTTTATGGTCTATATATGTACAAATATAATACTTACTCACGTCGAAAATAAGGAGTACTCCATGACATCCCTTGAAGTATGTTGATACGATAGATTTATATCTTTACTGGCCTGCTGTATCCCAGATGTAAAGTTTGGCAGGTTTACCCTTTAATGTAATATTTTTCATTCTAAAATCAACAGTTGTGATTTCCTTGCTTTTATCTGCATGGAACTATCCCTAGATGAATCTCCAGAAGAGGGCAGTTTTACCCACATTACTATCTCCGACAAGGATAAACTTATATTTCTTTTACTAACCAAAAGATAGATATCTTTATTCTGTCATTCACCTGTTATTATAAATATTAAGGAAATATTATAGGCAATATTTACTCGTATCTACTCTTATCTACCACACTATTAATTTTTTATACAATTAATCATATATATATCAAGTAGTTCTGCTATATACTTTTTGATTTAGTTTTAGTAAGGTTTTTATTAGTTATTTGCATTTTTTACATTCTTATTTTTTTGGTTATTCTTAGATGTGGGTAGGGGCGGATTCTGTTTTGGAGGTTGTTTCATTTTATTTTATGGTTTTTATTGTTTGTTCTAATTCATCTATTTTCTTGAGGGCTTATTAATACTTTTATTTCATTAATTCAGTCTTATGAGCAGAATTATTGACCTAAATGATCCATTATGCTTGTTTCTTCTAGTTTTATTGATCGGTCTAGAACATCTTCCTAACATGGCTGTCCATTTATTGCTTGATATGCTCATATTCCCCGACTATGTGAGTAAGCTCAGCTTTAGTTTGATCCAACTCACCTGATAGCATACTGATCTTATTCTAGTAATTGATAACAATATTCTTATTATTTTCCTAAATAATACTAGAATGGTTAAATATCTATTTATTTATATTTTCTATCTATTCTTTTAATTTATTTTTCTATCTTTAACTATTTTATAATTTTTATCCCAGTTCTTTGTACGATGTTGTCCATTTTTCTATTTATACATCTTGTTGTTTTAGTTTTTAGTGTAGTTTTTGATTCTATACACGTAGTTTGTTTGTTTATTAGAGATTATCTGGATGTTTAATGTTTTCATTTTGTTTACTTTTGTATTTTTTTTATTCTTGTTGTTGTGAGTTATTCATTATTGATACAGTTTATTACTATTCTTAGAAATATGCTGCATTTTTCAATGCATGATCTTTCTCTGATATATTTTTATATTACTCACTCAGGACTGTAGGTTTGGCTGTCCTTTCCACTCTATCGACTCGAACAACTTGAGACTGGGTCTTAAGTATATTTTTAAGATTACCATTTTAATTCCTCAGCTAGGATATCTCTCTGTTGTTGATATTTGAGTATTATTGTATCCTATTTTTAAGTATTAAATTATCATTTACTAATCTTTTTGTTTCTTCATGAGTTCTAACTAGTAAACTTTGTTTCTATTGATGGATTTATTGTATTCTGCTCTATAAAACCTTTATTTTTCTTAACAACTGGCTTTATTTCTATATTGCGATACCTTAATGTTATTTTTGTGGATTATTTTCATTGTTCGATAGAGTTCGGCTTACGACTACTCTTTTAAATGGAGAATTTGAGATAAAAGCTACTTTTTGTGATGTCTATATATCAAAGTTTTATCGAAGGACTGGTCTTTGATGGACTATTTTTTGAGAAGGTGGGAAAAATACAGGGCTAGTATTCGCATAATTAACGTTATCGATTCGTACAACCTTTGAAGGACTTTTAATATTCAATGATCTATTCAATGTAGATTCTTGCTGTTATTATTTTTATCTAGATGTGGCAGATGGCTATCTGAAATGCTGACTGGCTGTACTCCTATTGATGGGCCTGGATGGGCTTCTACTTCTTCCGAGATGAATAATGCCTTATTTTCTGTCCATAGAAATCGAATATAAGTACCCTATAAAATATTATAAATAAAAGTTGATGTTAATAAAATATAAAAAATAAGTAGCATGGTCTATTTTCCAGAGGTATGTAAAAATAATGAGCATATTTGATATATTGACAGTTATAATTTATATTAAACAATTTAATAATTTTTTGGATGGCTGAAGGTGGTGCAACGTTTGGGGGTTCTATGAAAACGAGTGGGAAGCTGCATTAAATGCTTAATTAATCCGATATTACTCCTTAGAAATTATTTAATGTCAGCAATATGACAGGCGACATTATCCAAAATATTTAAGCATTTTTGAACTTTTGTCACAAGAGGAGGTAGTTTACTGAGCGATTGCTCAAAATTAGTCTCAACTCTTCCTATGAAGATCTTTTAAATGATTAAGTCAAAAGAGTTGCTCAGCATACCATCTAAGTTCTTACCAACGACTAAGATGCATTATCTAGTTTTCTATTTTCAAAAAATTAGGACACGAAAAGTAATGCAAAACCTTAATAGAATGCTTAGCCTGAAAATACTTTAACAATAGAATCAGAAGCATAAAGACTATTCGGTGGAGATTCACCTCGAAAAAATGAACAGGCAGCTTGGTAGAGTTAACCCAGCGCATTTGAGAAATTCTAGCTAGTTACAATGTCTCTGGAGCATTTGAAACAAAAACACAAAAATTAGACTTGTTTGGGGTATATAAATAAGCTATACTCATCCCTTTTGAGAAGATAGGGTAATTTATTCTTATAATACTTAAAATAAAAACCTGAATATTTATAATTATTAATAGATAACCTCCATTACATCTCAATCGGAAGTATCCTAGCTCTAACTCTTTCTTGCGAGGATAAAAGTGGACTGTATAAGCATGAAGAGCTGAAAAGATAAATATTTAAGAAAATTATCGACTATGGATTTGCTAATATGTCAGATTATGAGAAATTTTAAGGTTTTATAGCTACAGTCGAATAAATCCTCAGCTCAACCAAGCAGTCTTACTATGAGTATTTTGAAGACTTCAAAAGATGTGCAAATATCTTAGTAAATTAATAAACTTTGAGATAATTTTATAAATATTTGAATAAGAGTGAGCAATAATTTGGAAGTGCCTCCATTTATTTGTAGCTAATCGTAAAAAGAATCAATAGTTAAACTGAATAGCATGATTACTATCGTCAAAATCAAACTTCAGAGCCGACAATGAAGTTTTAACATTATTTTTTCTTTGACTAGCTGTCAAATTTAGTAGATTTTATTGGAGTCGCTCAGAAATATGTACTTTTTATACTATTCAGAGTTCTATGATCAGGGTTAGTTTTCTTGGTTTTTTGATTAGTTTAATCAGAAATATGCAAAAAACTGAGAACATCAGCATTACTAAAAACAAAGATATGAGATATCAAGACTTATTCAAAAAAATTATTGTAAGTCTTTTCTTATATAGATATACTATGGATAATAAAAAGTGGCTGGCTTAGTGAAAAACTATCTATTTCAGCTTCTGAAACTCATGGCGAAAACTTTTAATGAAAAATAAACAAAATAAATCGCCCAATGGCTTTTAAATGCTAAAATTTAATAATAAACTTTGAAGAGAATATTCGCAGATACTTCTTTAGATAAATCTAACGCTAATTAATCATCTTGTTTTATTTTATCAATTTTATTTGATATCCAGAACAAATACAATGCTTTCGTTTCTCAGTACGCATAAAAAAACGAATTAAATTTAACTAATATTTTCGATCGATATAGGGCAAAGCTAGCTAATTATGGACAGGAAGAATAAAGTCCAGGCTGTGATGATATTGAGTTGAATTTTAAACTTGTTACAAAAGCTAAGAATAATTTCTTTTTAAAAAACAATGATAATTAAGATGATTCTAATTAAATAAAAAAATAAGGAACATCAGAAGGTTAAAATAAAGAAAAGTAAAAATAAAAATAAATTGAAACTCAAATTGTTGGGAAGAATAGTGTTGTAATTCCTGTGTTGAATTTACCACATAAGGCTGAAGTTAAGGTTATAATTGAAGAATAAGCTGTAGAGCCCTTTAAGCTACCATCATAAATAGCCAGATAGGCTTTGATTAGAGATTTAAAAAATACTAGAATAGAAATACCGGATAAGTTCAAGAATAAAAAACCTGAAGAAAATGAAAAGAAACCTGAATAAAAAATATAAATTTCAGAGAAAGTATAAAAGTCAGAGAAAAAATAAATAAATTTACATTAAAAAATCTAGAGTAAAGAAACATCGAAAATATAAGTCCCAAATTTGAAAGTAAACGAAGAAAAGAAGCTAGCAATCGAGCCTAACTAAGGAAAATATTTTATTCGGCATGTATTGCTTTTTTGATAATTTTTATCTTTATTTGAAAATTCTTTGAGATTAATAGTATTTAGTGATTAATATTTATATTAACTTTCTTATTAAATTATGATTGGAAAAAGCTTTGAACCTCGAATGTCGACCTCGAGTCACGCATAAATGTTTAAGATACAAACCCAAATCAGAGCCGAACTTAACAATTTAAGAAGAACATATCAATAAGCTAGTAATTGTGGGCCAAAAATACCTGAAAAAAAACATTTCGCTGATAAGTTATATCAATAGACTTTAAAAGTTCCTTAGAAATCAAGATAGCTCACTGACCGATTGCATTCATAAAACCAAGTAGCTGATAGAGGAAAAAGAAAAATTTCTCCTATATTTTTAGAAGATCGTAAAAATACGTCTCCATTGCAGCGACGTCATTATCAAAATCATTATCAAGATAATGTTCAGTTAGATATAAAAAAAACTCGAAGACCTAGTGCGTACTTGATTCGACGTGATACATCCCTAACTCCATAAAAAAAACAAAGATCTATATTAAGTTTTGTAGATTAAAAATAATTAATAAAATCAAGACCATCTAAGAAAATGGCTCCATCCAAACACGAGTTCTAAAAATAATTTTTTTGAATCTATGATTATTTAATATCTTCTATCCAAATTTATCAAAAAAATAGATACAATATAAATGATCATTTATTCAATTTGGATTAGATTTGTTTCTTAATCTGATGTTATTTTGTTCATTAACTTCTACCTAAAGTTTTTAATTGTTATTAGAATCGACGGATCTACGATCAGATTAAATTTTCTTTGCAGGTTGGTTAAATAATTCATGTTATTTATTTACCAGTTATATTTCTTTTATTTGTTATTGATTTTTATTTTATTACTTATTCGATTTCGCCTACTCAGATGCTGCTATAATTTGTGTAATCGTTTTTTTCTTGCCCCTTATATATTATGGCTTATCATCATTTGCCTTTATTTTCACTATCTATAATTATTTTGTCATGTGCTCCTAGATCTATTTCTAAGTTTTGTTTGATTATTCTAAAATTTAATTTCTTATTTTTATCTGAATTTATGGTAATGGCTATGGCTATTTCAGCTTTTATTTCAGTACTGATTATTATTTTGTGCGTTTGTATGTTGGGCTATATTGTTTTTGTTGTTCGACGACTGTTAGAGATGGTTCGATATTCTTTTATTTTAATTTTTACAAAGTGTACATGAAAAAATATGATTCAGATATTTATTTATACTATTAATACCCTAATACTTGGTTTAATAAGGGACTATCCATGTATATTTCATCAATTAATTTCTATTTCTTTAATTGAAATACTTAACTATCTATTTTTGATACGAATAACGCAGTTGAATCGTCACCTTTTCTGTATGGGACGATAATGAGAGCCTTCCCTCCTACAAAAAGTAATTTATTTATTACAGCAAGCAATAACTCGACAGGAGATCCTTTGAATAAGAGATCAGCACCAATTACAATATCAAATTTAGCTTTAAAATCTTTATACTATGACCAGTTAATGCAGGCAGTAATCATACCCGTTTTTATCTGATTTTTCTAATAATTTTTAAGAATGTTCTCGACTACTTGTTATTTTTTATCAGTTGCTGTTATTTTTGCAGGATTCGCATATTTTTTCAATGTTATTGCCGCAATACCTGTGCCCGATAGTAACTACATGACAGATTTGTTCGCAAATATTTATTTGTTTGAAAGTATGTACCGAGCAAGGGTGATATTGGAGCCCCATAAATGCAACCCCTAGAATCCCCCAGAAGGAAACGACATAATATCTCCTATTACTAATTTAATCTTGTTAGTATAATCGAGAATAATTTATCTGTCTCGAATTTAGAGGATATGCTTTTGAGGAGTTGGTTTTTTAGTTCCTTTTTATTATAAGTTTTATGGGTGTGGCTATATATTACCCATGTTATGGCTGTATTATATTTTTTTATTCTTATTATATAACCAATATTTATTAATTTTTAATTAATATCTTCTGTTTGCGGTTTTGTTTTTGCTGCTTTTTGTTTCATCTTTATAAAATTTGTTGCTATGTATGGTACTTAATAAAAAATATGGTTACTTTTATGATTTATGAAAGGATTTATATGAACATCATTATACATGAATCTCATTCTTGAACTTTCTCGAGTAATTCCCACATTAATATACTATTTCCTCTAATTACAGCTTTATATAGTATTTTCCTTTCATTACCCACGATCTCATAGGCTTTCTCTAGGGCGACGTTCATGAATACATCCACACCGATTACGATTCCTTCAACTTCTCGACCTCCGTTTAATTTAAGTCTTAATTTTCTTGCTAAATATTTATTTAGATCAGGAGCATATCCCTGTTTTGGTAAAGCTCGTTTTACATTTGGTCCACCCATTCTCTTATATTTTAATTAATTTATAATTTTAGTTCAAACCTAGATAAAAAAATCATTAAATAAAACAAGAGAAAAACTTTTAATTTAAAATCTCAGTAATTTTTTTTCATTTGATATTTCATCCATCCATTGTTTATAGCATTTTTATGAATGTTCTGAATTATAGGAGGCTTTATTTGCTCTGATATGCTAATGCTCTATTGAATTGATACTTATTTAGTACCATGAGCTTGACCCATTACGAAGAAACCTTATTTCCCTATTGCTCTTACTTTAAAATTTTTACGATCTCGTGGCCTACTCTGAGAGTGAGGAATTCTTTTTACCAGCTAGTTTCTTCTTCTTGATGCTTATTCAGCAGTCCTAGGTTAAAATTTTATTATTTCATTATTTATTTTCGATAAATGAGAGCTTCGATTATAGCTTGTCCTTCTTTAGTCAGATAATTTCTATGTCACTGTCTTTTTTAAGACTAATTTATTCTCAGGAAATTCATGAATTTATTTCTCATACTGTTTGAGTTGCCTTTAGAAGCCAAGATTCGGCCTAACATTACGGTTTTGCCTTACAAATTGGATAGCTTATCTAAAGGTCATTTTCCTAGTTTTGATCAAAAACGCAAGAACTAATGTAGCAGACTGAGTAAAAAGAATAGTACCCTAGAAATTCCCGCAGCACAGTGAACAAGAACACTACCATTTTTCAAACCTGTAAGAATATAAAAAATAAGTTACTATTTTTGATCAAGGTTGTACTTTAATCAAAAAATCGTTTAATATTTTATGAATTTGCATCAAGTAGTGGATATATTATATGCAGGGCACCCGTTGGAATATGCAAATGTTACATTCCTGCAGCAGCTGTTATTATAGTTTTGATATTATGCTCTTTTATTTTTTATGCGTCTGTTGCCGAGTTGAAATCTCCGATTAATAGAGCACCGTTGCTACCACAAGATGGGATAATCACTGAGCAGCTCTCATACTTCATGTCTTAATCTGTATAGTTATTGAACATTTCTCTATGAAAATATTTATAATGTTAATATTATCAGTGGAAGAAGTTAATCTCATCAATCAATTCATGAATTATATTATTTTCATTTCTTCAAAGTATTTTTTATCATTTTTTTAACTTTTATACCCTTTTTACTTATATTTTTTATGCTTTTTATCTTAAAATATATTAATAATTAAATATTATGCTATATGGGTATTTATTTGAGGATTTTAGATCATTATTCTTCGAGTTTGCTAAGCAATGTCTGCTCGTATCCAGGAGAGTAATACTGAACTATTTATAATGGATATAATGCGTTTATTTAGTCTACGTATTGCTTTAATTTCTGGCCTGGTTCTGATTTTATTTCTTGGATCTTTTTCAGTCCGCCTGATTGAATGAATGATTTTTTGGCTGCTGGGTCATTTGGAAGGGTTTTTGCGAATTGATGTAAGACATAGTGTAAGATTTACCCAGGGCAGTCAGCTATTAGAGGTTCTAAAGCACTCAAATGAGAGCACATTTGAAGAATACTTTTCAATGCCTTCTTTGCTTTCTTTTTTAAATCTTCTGAGCTTCTTGGATCTCTATAAAGGTCTAATAGTAATCTTGGAATATTATTTTCAGCCATAGCTTTGGCATGATCTGGTGTATGTCCACCCATTTGGCCTAAACTCCAAGCTGCAGCTGCTCTAACAGATTAATTCTAATCTTTGAGGGCTTCTTTCAAAGGAGGAATACCTTTAGCCGATATGACTCCCATTGCTAAAGTTTAATCAAAAGCAGCAATATAACCTAAAGTAATAATTCCTGGCAAGCCTTCAC
>ERZ724506.380-NODE-380-length-15684-cov-3.789686_pt1 | contig 15684 bp, 8 predicted proteins | sample MGYA00376039_ERZ724506 | MGnify/ENA primary metagenome ERZ724506 (study PRJEB28724, sample SAMN07190887) | wastewater metagenome | isolation source: effluent of sewage treatment plant in Hong Hong | place: USA: Christiansburg, Virginia | collected 2016-03-01 ... | reverse complement strand
AAGTCTCAGTCCAAGAACCAGCAATCAATAGCAGTGGCCATAACATATTTTAGAATATTCATAATCAATGAAATTCAAAATAAGAAAAGAGTTTTTATATTTACAAACAAAACTGAAGACCTGGAAAGGATAGGAAATGAATGGAGAGCAATAAACTAAAATTTAATCAAGATATGTGGGCAATTAGATAATTTAAAAAGAGAGGAAATTTGTGTTTCGATCAGTTATTGGTTGTGCACTCAAAATAAGTAATTCATTAAATAATGTGTACTAGAAGGGACTATCTTGCTGTTGTGTCAAACTTTGGGAAATAAAAATATCACTGAACGCTATGGTAAAAAAATATTAAATTTTCTTAAACTGCTTATGATATAACTTGATAAAACAAGCCAATATTTTACTCCCTCTCATATCGAGGCATCTGTTGCTCAATTTACATTACTCTATGATAATTAGTCTGTGCTCGAACAAAGCAGAAACATATACTCTTTTTTGAATAATCATGAGGGGAAGGTACAACAACAAATTGCGTCATTTTAAAAGTACAGCGAGTAAAAATAGAAGGATAAGACTCTGATGCAGAAAAATATCCAAAATTTATTGAAAAACTTGAGAGTTTTGCTGTTGTATTCGGAAAATGAAAAAATAAAAAATTAACTTGCTGAAGCCAGCAATATATAGTACCTCGCAAAAATCTTAAAAAAGGAAGAAAATATTGCTGTACAAGCATAGATTTTTAACATTATTGCTTATAATCTGAAAAGTAGTGACAATGATGTGCTAGTCATAGAAAAGCTGGGTGCAATTTTCAATTCTGCTTTCAAAGATAAAGAAAAGTTGAATGAATTAATAGGAAATAGTAAAAAACTTTTATTAAATTTTATTCGACTTTTAAAGCATATGTTACATAGTCGAAAATTCTCAGAAAAGTTAGTGTAGAAAATAAAAAGCGAAGGAATCATAAAAAAATTAGGGAGAATGTCAGATTGTCAGAACTTAATTTATTAAAAATAGTTATTATCATTGATTCAAACAATTATTTAGGGTAATGGAACCAAAAAAACTGACGAAAAGTAAAGTTTATAGATAAAAATGAATGTACTAAAGATGATAAACGATGGCCCTAAAAAATTACGTAGGAAATTATAAGAATAATTGGAGTAATTGTAACTGCTTCACGAGCTGCTGGCCAGAGGAGACGGTAAGAATATAAAAGAGGATATCATAATATCGATTGTGAAAAAAATAAACACAATAAAGAATGACACTGAATCGGTCCAAATAACAATGTTGGATCAATCCGACGAATAAAAAAATCGAGAAATACTGAACAGGATCAATTATGTAGCAATCTCATCTCTAATCAACATTGAATCTGACTCCAGTTAAATTTAGTTCAATCTTTAGAAGTCATAAGTGGAAAAGCTCATCAGCATTGGTCTTACAACTGAAGATCGAGATACATTAAAGTCATTAACATAGTATTTAATATTGCTTGTCTCACATGGAAAGCTATAGAATGAAAAGCAAATTGTAAGTGAAGTTTTTAAAAAATGCAAATAGAGAATCGGATAAGACCTTGAACTTCATTATGAATATTAGGAACCTAAATAAAAGCCTAAAATTATTGAATAAGCATAAAAAAAACAAGTTGAATAGCTTCTTTAAAAAGGTATGAATGAGACATTATCTATTGAGGAAGCGGGAGAGTTACAAAATATTTTGCTCTAGGAGGATGAAATTAGACAATAACAGTGGCTCTAAAAATTAAAAACTGCTTAGTAGTTTTCTTCTGAATCTTCTTTGCCCATTATTCTGAAGTTTTTACTTAAATTAGCCCCTTCTAACAAATTCAAGCCAATCATATATCTGAATTATGGAGAATTCCTGCTGAGTCAGCTGGATAAAAGTTCAGATAGCAATCAGAATCTGTTATTTAAAATCTTTACTAAATTATTCGATCTTAGTCTTGATAACAGCAAGTAGTTCTTTAATAATTTATTAAAGAAGTCTTATGATTTCCTCACCAAAGATTCAATTTAATTTACCAATATCTGTCTCAACTTCTTTTAATATGAAAAATCGATTGCAAGGCAAGATCAATATTGGAAATTTATTTACAACTGCCCTGACATGATTGGTAGATAGGCGGCTTTCATTATAAAGGATGAAAAGTAAAAAAGTGAAAAGTTCTGGTCATTTTTTGCGAAGGAGGTTCAAAAGAATGTCGATGAGTAAAGAAAATTGACATTACAATTTTTATAATTAAATGTTTCAAATATATCAAAGTAAAATTGGGAAAAATTTAATCTATGCAGTTTAGCATAAAAGTTATTATAAAATCTGAAAAAAAAGAATTCAGAGATTCATTCCAAAGGAGTGAATGAAAATTTGTTGAGAAAATTAATCAGACTCGCAAAAATATTGAAGGAAGTATTCAAAAACGAAAATACAGTTATCAATTAACTGATCAGCAGCGCCTATTAGACAATAACAAGGATACTTATCACCCACCCAAACATGAAAACAAGCTCATAAGATGCCAACAAATTGAGTGAAGAATATGTAGGGGAAATATTATAAAATTTGAAGGAAATGTATAAAAGAAGAGAAGTGTATAACTCAGTGAAAAAATAAATTACCAAGTTCTAGGGAATTTGTAAAAATCTATCAGAGTATAAAAGTCCTAATATGAGTGATACTCTCATGGAAATTTATAGGATATTATTTTTGAGAAATGAAAAGCATGAAGAACACTCCTAAATAGTCCAAATGTATAGCCGTTGTAAACAATTGCTCCTTCCCAATTTAACATAAAAGGGAAGATAAACCTCATAAGCTTGCTAAAAAGCAATAGAGGCTATTTAAAAAAATGACTAATCTCTTTTCAAAAAATTATTTTTAGATTACTTCTTCTGTGCTGTAAATTCTATATCCCAAAATGAAGAGAATGTTGTGATCAGTGATGATGACCTATTAAAATACCTGAAAAATTTATAAAACCCTCCCTATCAATATGGAATAAATTTTCTGGAGAGTCATTTGAAGCTGATACAGAACTCCTAATTTTCAAATACTTTAGTGAAAATTTTCTATAACAGCGAAAAACTGTATGAATAGGATAAAGAAAATAAAAAAGTTAGCTTAGAGGAACTTCAAAATAAAATAATTGATTGCATTTGGGGTCCAGGCTGTCAAATTAATGCAGATTTTTATAAAACGATTAGTCTCAATATTACAGGCTTAAAACTTTGTTTGAAAACAAAAGGAATCGGGCTAGAGGGCATCAATATAGTTTGTGATAAAGTCAGCCATCACCCTTAACATATCTCCTTGTTCGCATAAATACTTCACATAAATGTTGCGTCAAATAAGTAGTGGAACGTGGTAATGTAAAAAAAAATCCCATAAATTGTCGACAATGCGTATAAATAAAAAGGTAAAAATGAAAATGAAGGGAAATCATTAGCCAATTTTATTGGATCTTCATCAAAACTAAAAGGCATTCAAAATCAATACAAAATCCAAAGCTAATTATTTGCTAATTTATAAACTTATGCGAAAAATGTGCCCTGTCTCGCTGCAACTCTCTATGCAATTTCAGGATTGGTTTACTTGAATGACCAAAACCAGAAAATTTTAGGCAAAAAGGATCAAACCAAATATTATCTGACAATCCTTTAATAAAATGGAGCCAATCCAATTATTTTTTAGAAGGGCTGTAACTTATTATCAAACTTAGCCTATAAAAACACAGGGTTGATCACAACCTTTCTCCAACAGGGAGTTTAAACTTCAACTATAAAAATTGTCAGTGGCTTTGCCTATGACCATACCACTTATAAACAATTCTTAAGATTTATTGGAAATCTGTCATTGAGTTTGTAAGGCGCCAACTCAATCGTAAAAACGAAATTTATGTTCCTATGGCAAAATATATTGAAATAAGCTTAGTTAAAAAAGCATGAAGATATTATCAAATATTCATTCGATATAGTCTTTAATTTATTGAACTTTCAATAAATGTTAGCCAAGCCAATCGTAGGCAAAATTCTATAAGCTGATTGTCTTCCAAAGATTATTCAGAGTCTCCAAAAGCATTGCCTTGTAAACTCAATAGTTGAATCAGGACTTGATTCCCTCTAGAAATTGTTTATAATCGAAGAAAGTCGAAAGCAGGCTGTATAGAATAACATTCTTGAATGCATGGAAGATATCGCTAAGACTCAGTCATCGAACGAGAAAGTGTTAGAAAAATGGATAAAATTATTAAACAATATCGTAAAAGTACCAGAATTTATTGATAACTTACTGAAATCATAAATTTTCATCAGCTTGGCCCAATTTCTCAGACAGCATCTTGAAATAAATACATAATACCTCAATATAATATTGGGTATTACAGAGTTTATCTTTCAAAAAAGTCAGCATAAGTTATTCATTTCTTCAGGCTTCGTGTTTCTGCTGGTCAGCTTGCTTAAAATAAAGCATTTAAAAAATATTAATGCGGCCACAATCATTGAATATTTCAACATTCTCCATAATGAGAAAATACTGACTGAACAGTCCTACATTGATGCCTTTGGAGGTCTAATGTCGAGACTATAAATTTAGTTTAGAGATTAAAACTCAAAAAAAATAATCTCTTCCATCATCAAATTTAGAGACCATATCGTAATTGATACTCACTCAGCGGCAATTTTACTTTAGTTTGGAAGCGTTTTTATGACTAAGTCTTAAATTGTATCTTCTCGTAAGTACCAAAAAAGAGTCAAATAGTTTCTATGCTTATTAACATATTTTATATCTTTCAGTGAGGAGCTAAAAATAATATTCAGCAATGAGGGCTTTATTTAAATTTTGCAAAGTTGGATTAAAATATAAAAATCACTGGATGAAGAAACGTAAGTTCGAGAGGCTTGCAGAATTTGCATGTTTTCCATCATGAATTAGCAAAGACTACTCATCAATGTTTCTAACGAATTTGAGCAAAATAAGGAAATGTTCGTTGAAAAGCTCCTGCTGCCAGCCAAATGTCTGCTATATCGACGGGATCACTCTAACAAAGCAGCTCATTTGCAATTGCGTAGACAGGATAACAAACTAGAGCTCGTGGCATACAAAGCCCCTGATGGGGAAATAAAATAGAAGTACACATGCCCACTGACCTAATTAATCTGTATCCGAGCATATGAATCACAATAAGATCAAATATTCAAAGATAGTATATTCAGTAAAACAAAAAATGTTTTCCAAAAAGGTACTTATCTATTATTATAGTCAGATGCAAGTGCTGTCAGCTGTCTCACATTAGTAGGCATAGTTGGTGAACAACTCAGTGTCAGGCAGTTTGATGTGGAGTTTCCGAGTCAGGCAGCAAGGGATGAGTGGAAGTAAATGATGAAGGGGTTAATAAGCTTATCGGCTTATAGACGAAAATATATATGATTTAATCTTATCCGTAAGTAAATATGTAGTTGATAATATAATAAAAAAATTAAACATAGAAAGACCCAATGTTTAATAAAATCATAAAAATTTTATTAAGCTTGTTCATAAATCTTCCAAATCTACCACATCCTGGTCCCCATCCTGCTCGACCACGAGAGCTTTCCTCTTGTTTTTCTTTTTCTTGTTCATTTGCTGAGTGTATGACTTGGGTTGGTTGGTGTCTTGGAAACCAGATTATAAAACTACTGTATGAGGTTGATTTTCATTCTCGAAATTGGATTATTCATTGGACTGATGTGATGGCTTATATTGATTGGCAGCTTGATCATATCTGTTGTTGTTTCTATTGTTGTAGTTATTCTGGTTATTATTGTTCCCGTAGTTTTAGTTATCTCTGTAGGCATCATTGTAGTTTTGATTGGTATGGGTGACTAGCTCATTATTCTAGTTTAAGACTATAACATCGTCCTTATCTTGAACATCTTCCAATTGATTGATGTTGATTTTGTTTTTCTTCTTCTTCTTGAAGGCTGGAGCTTCTGTTTTTCCCACCAATGATTGGGTCATATGATCCTAGGTCATGCTTAGATTAACATTAGGAATTTAATCTAAACTATTGTCTAACATATTTGTATTGTTATTCTGTTTTATTACGAGATGACTCTGTACTTCCTTGTTCTTTGGTTGTCTCTATTGCTCATTATTTTTATTCCTTGTCTGTCCGTCATCAAAGCTGACATTATTTTGGTTATCCGTATTGTTGTGACTATAGTTCTGATTATTGTTGTAGTTATTATTGTAGTTATTGTGATCATCATGTACAATTTACATGTCAGGTATTTCATCTTATATACTATTATTATGGATTGTGCTGTCAATATTAATGTTATTCTTTGTCTGCTTTTTATTTTTACGGGATCGTTGATAACTAATTTTGCTATTATTCGCACTGTTTGATTGAGCCATGGATTCATCAAGTTCATTGTACTCATTATCTCCATTTCCATTGTTTCCATTGTTTCCATTGTACCCATACCCATCATTCTTATTGCTTTTATTATTCACAGTATTATTCCCATTGTATTATAAATTATAGCCATCGTTTTTATTTCGGTTCTTATTGTTCTACTCAATTGACACTTGGTTATCAATAAACTGCTCCTCATTCTGATTTTATATTTGTTTCATCATTTTGCTAATCTTATCCTTTTTGTCACCTCTCTTCTTCTCCACTCCTCCCTCATATCGGACATTCTAGTTGTACTCGTCTCTGTAGCTTTTCTCATTCCTATAATTATAATTGTTCTCATTGTAGCTATTAAATGTATTGTCATTCTAACCCTAATTGTTACCCTTATTTCTCTATCTATTCTATTCGTAGCGATATTCAACGTCATTCTTTTACTCATATTATTTCCTTTTAATTAACAACTGAGTATCAATTCCTAACCTAGATGATACTTTTCTTGCTTATCCTTATCTTGATTCCCTTACTTCTAAGTTCTATGATTTTCTGCATGAATTTTTCTATGTATTTCCTTATTCTCCTATTACTTTGATATTCTTATTTATTTTTTTCCCATGTTTTGTTAAAGCTATTTCTTCTGGAGCTTCGTTGATTTCGTTTTGTTACTCAAATAAAAATATGTTGTTTTGCTATCGATTCTTTTGACTAATTAAACTGGGCTATTTCTTAAACTCTTTGATGCTGTTGTGCTCGCTAATCTATGCATTACTTAAATTGCTTTCATAGTCTGTTTCTTTCTAATCTAGTTCTTAAATGTAATTGCCACCTCGACAGCAAATAAACCGCTTGAACTCCTCCCAAAAATTCTTTTCTTTCTTCAAGTACTGCCTCTCTCTCTCAATTTAAACTTATTAGAAAGAATATCCAAATCTATTACGACGTTAAGAGTATGATTGCTCATAAATCTAAGCATACCTTTTTGTGAATCTTAGTCTCTGATTTGTTGAGTAGTTATTGGCAGGAAGTTAGTTGTAGTCCTCAATTAAAATATTTCTCTGCTTCCTTGTGTGTTATTTGAATTGGCTTTTGTTTTATATTTCTGAGAATTTCTCATTATCGATAGATGCCTCGCTTTTGGCAGATTTATTATTGAGCTAAGATTCTAGTTCTTATTGAATGACCTTCCTTCGGAGTTCTTATAATTTTTAATCACTAAAAACTCTTAAGCATTAAAAATAATTGGCCAGGACATCAGTGCAATATTAAATTTTTTTTTGCAACGACTTGCAGCAACCCTCATCTTAGGTATGGTCAAGATCCAGCTCCTTGAATGAATTCTTTTATTTGGCATTGTAGTCAGACAACTATTTTTTAATTTCCGACATGTAAGATAATAAAATATAATATATCTATCTTAACCTGTCAATGTAGGGCAAATAATTCAACTTTCAAATATTCACCACTCTGAAGTAATAAATTTAATCAGATTCTTGTCTATTTTGAAGATTCGTTTTTCACAAATCATAATATTTATGCGTTTATGTATGAATTTATAACAAATTTAAATGAATAAACTTATCAATATTCATTTTAATCCTTTCAGTTCCTACATTCTTTCTCAGTTTAAAGGTAAAGCTAAATCATACCCTAGGCTTGCCAAAAGAGCTGCTTGTAACTCATGATCTTCTGTCTAAAATCCGTTTTGATAGTTTTCCCCTTGCTTCCCGTAAGAACTTTTTTATTTCTACTCTTGATGACTGTAATCGTTAAACCTTTATTTTGGATGTCGGATCTTAGGATTGTTTATTTATGTCATGGTCCTTGTTGGCTCTTTTTCGATTATTCCTTAACAATTTTTTTAGTGATTCATGATTTCCCTGTTTTTTATAATTTTCTTACAAATTCGGCATTTCGATGTCCTAGATTAGCAATGAACTCGGTGGCTCTAGAATTTTTATACAGGGACAGATAGCTCACAGATATAACAAGTAATAGGTTTAGCTAAACAGATCTAGTCATGTTTTTTCTTTTCATTGACATTTACTGCGACCTAACAATGGATGCATTTTTAGAATTTATGAAATTCTTCCTTATGTTATTCCATGTTGTTAACATCAAAGGGGAGATTGCATTCGGCACAACGTTTAAAATTCCTGCGGCAGTATCCCAAATGTAAATCATATTTCTCAGGAGATAGGCTTTTCTCACAGTTTTGACAGTGCTACATTCTTGATTCTATTCTAGCTAAAATATATAATAATATTTTGTATAAATTATATACTATTTATATTCGTATCCCCTCTCGAAATTTAACCAAAAATTAATTTTCTAATATTTATGGAAATAATCAATTTTATTAAAGTATAGGAAATTATCATTGGCTCGCTCAGAACCCACTTACATTTAATTTTTGATTGGCCTGAGTAGTGGTAGTTTTAAAAATTTGGGTCAGTAGTGTTGGATTCTTGAGTTTGATTATTTATTGTATTTTGCTTAGTCTTTCTTCTGCTTGTTGAACTTTTCTGGTTAGCTACGCGTATTTATAGCCAACTTTTTCCTATGAGCTTTGTTCATTTTCTGAGTTCATGTCCAAACTCATAACTTATATGTTTTTATATTATGAGCTCTGATTGATAACAAATTTGGCCTTGCCGTCTGATGCTATTAATAAGTTGAGGGTGATCCTGAATAAAAAAATGTATACTTGCCCTTGATAGTGGCTTAATTTCGACAACAGCACTGTTCTTCAACTTTATTAAAGCATTTGATGAGGAGGGTGGGGAATTATTGGAAATTAGCATGAATTCCTTGTTGTTGTTTCAAGTACGAATACTTATCGATATCGCATTCAAAAATCATGCTTAGAAAAGGATCGTACTAACTTCCAATTTCGAGTTTGATCTTACTTGCGTTTGTTTTATTGCCCTAGGAATAGAGTCGAAAGTACATAACTAAAAAGTTTTATATTGAGTTGTTCGGCTCCCCCGATGTGCTTCACATTCCGATCATAATCTACATATTTCACATCCATTGGGATCTTGTTATGATAAATTGCGCTGTACCCTCCATCTGCATAAATTAGAACTCACCGAGATTGGGCTATAGGATAGTTTTCTCGTGCTTTATCTCAGACCATTCCTTGTCCAGAATCATTCTATTTTTAAATATTATCTGCTTTTATAATAAATAGTTTCATCATAATTTGTAAACTTATCTTTTAGTTCAGGATTAGGAAATCATGCAGTTCAATATATTTTGCCTTCTTTAATTTACTCAATTTTAATAATGATTTTTAATAGAAGATTATATTATCATGAATAAAAAATTAGAAGAATCTCGTCATGTGCAGTCATGTCGAATAGGCCGAGCATCCCAAGCCAGAATAGTTCGTAGTTCTCAAATGCCCAAAGATTTTTTCAGTGGCCAACAATCGGCCAAAGCTCTCACCAAAGCGAGATCCAGTTAATAGTTTGGAGATGAGAAACACATATTCTAATAATTTAAGAGCATGTTCAAAATCCGCAAAAACCTACAGTCATTAGCTCTAAAACTGAGCCCAAAATCAAAATAAATAGAATAGTCAGTATTTTGGGGAAGCAACAAAGAAAATGTGTCAGTTCGACTGCCCTCCCTGTACTTGGATTGCAAGATCCCAGAGTAGAAATAAAAGTAGATAGAAACGAAGAAAAAATAAGTTTCCATTTACAAATGATAATATGTTCTATAGATAACTCACTTTATTATTAATCATAATATGTCTTAGATTTTCAATAATACTTTAATTAAAAAAGTTAATATTCTTTAGTAAGTTTTATTTTAATATATTATAAGGAACTCATTTATTTTATTGCCCTTAGAAGTTGTATATTTTAGATATTAATAAACTCGCATGGATCAAAGCGTAATGTCTAAGGCTTCAAATGCCTCCTCTCAAATGTTGGAGGATTTAGCCAATAGATCTGTTTCAGCTAGGTACTAATAATTTTATTCAGGCTTTTAAGAGCAGAAGGATCTTTTAATGATGAGTAAATGCGACTAATATGGAATGCAATGGGGCTTTATATTAGCAGGAATCTTAGGATGGGTCGGGGAGTGAATGTTCCCAAACTTGGTGTATTCACTTTTACTCCACCTGAAGTTCGATTAAAAGTATAATGTTTTCTATGAAGGGAGTCACCAACGAAAAAGAAAGAGATTTAAAGCCAAGAATTCCAGTTTTCTTGATTCAAAAAGAATTTGTGAAGGGCATGCCATTGAGATCAGCAATATTTTATCATCAAGAATTCGGAGCAGGGTTAAGACCTTACACATCCATGGCTACAACTGGAGAAATTCCTGTCACCAAAATGAATCTAATAGAAATCGCTTCCTACGCAAATATGTCTAAAGACTCAGTCTAGTTAGGAATTAATCGAATCATTAAATATTTTTCAGAACAATTTCTAGCAGGCAGAAGCATTAATTTAGAAATACCCAATGTGGGTCAATTTATTAGTAAAAACGGTTTAGTTGCTGTCAAATTTAATGAGTATTTACATCGAGATACTCGCACAATTCTGAGCAAAAGCGTAGACGAACGAAAAATTAAAGGAAATATGTCACTGACCGCTGATAATCTTAAAAAATTTGCTCATTTATCAGAAATGAACCAAAGATTATAAAATGCACCTCAATAAATTCTTGAAATTGATGACAAAACCAAAACATTTTTGAGAACAGATTTTGGGTTCCATTTTAATCAGTAAAAAGATCCAATGAAAAACTCATTGACAGATTTTGGGAGGACATATGCAGCCCGATAATTTGACAGTAAGAATAGTTTTTTGAAAACATCTCAGATATCTAGAATGACTCAAAGCGGATTTTTCACAGGAAAAATTAAATCATTTAATCGTGAATACAACATGGCATTAAGAATAGTAAAAGAATGGGTCAAATAGTATTGCCCAGTAACCGAAAATGTAAAAATAATTATATTTAGTCATTCCGTCAATTTGTCGAGCTTGCAGGTCGAAAGAATGAAGTGATGACATAAAACGATGTCTGGAGTGCTTGCAAGAAAATTTCAGTTGATATCACTTAACAGCAAGCGCATGAATTATTTAGACTTTTGGACGCCAATAAAGATGGCTTTGTAACAAAAGATGATTGGCAAAAAAATATAACATTTGATACAAATTATCTTGTCAAATCGACAGTTGAGGTCTTAAGGAAAAAAAATATGAAAGCCTCTGCTGCTCTAAAATTAATGGGACTCTAGGGTATTAGCAATGTAGACGTTTTCACCTTAAAAAATTCTCTTTTGAAACTCAACAGCAATCTAACTTAAGAAGAAGCCTTGTTCTTAGGTCGATATATTGCAAAAGGAGCTCAAAATATTCCTATAGAAAATGTTCTTGAAGTTCTTCATTTAGCTGAAGGTCATAATGTGAGTGCAGATCGTGATTGGTAATAAAAATTCTTAGCGAGACTCAAAAAGAAGATGAGCGAAAGGAATATTTTTGAAGAAGAGCTCTAAAGTAAATTCAGATTTTATGATAAACTTAAAACAGGATTTGTATAGCAAACAGATTTGAAAAATGTTTTAGCCTAAGTGGGAATTTCATTGACTTTATCTGAATTAGTCAAGGTAGTCCGAGTCTTTCCAATAAACTAGAAAAATCATGTGAATTATGAGGCTCTTATATAAAAATTAAGTTTAGCATCAGCTGAAGCAAATAGCCAGATAAGCTATTAATAATTTGTAAAAATAATAAAAGAAAATTGGTTATAAGGCAATAAGTTTTCCACAAATCTGCCTATCTCAATTCGAAAATTAACAAGTGAGCTTCAATCAACTTTATTTAAGGATCAATAAGAAGCTCATTTGATGAACTTTGTGAGAAGAATCGATGTGAACAAAAATGATTAGATCTCCCAGGATGATTTCAATGCTTACAAAGCCCAAATAAAAGATAAAAGAAAATACAGCCCATAAAAATCTTGTAAGATAAACCTTGAAGAATTAGTAATAAAGCTCAAAGAGAAAAGCATAAAGAAAAAAATTAGTTTTTATGATGTCTTCAATAAATTAGATTCAAACAAGGATGGGTTTATTTCATTTGAGGAGTGGAATAAAAATCTTGAATTTATTCTACCACTTGACGCTGAAGATCGATAATTGTTGTTTCAATATATGGATGTTTCTAAATTGCAAATGATTGACTACAAGACATTCTTGAGCTTCATGAATGGAAAAGGTACCACTACTGCTCAGAATGAAAAATACGATTGGGTTGAACAATGTTTTGATAAAATTAAGGAATGGTTCCACTCATCTGGTTATACAGTTGATAAAGCTTTTAAACTTATTGATCGAGATGGTGATTCCTATGTTAACGAAAAAGATTTGAACTAATTTTTAATTGATAAAATAAAATATCAGCCCCGATAAATCAATCACGTGAGACTTCAAAAGATGCTCAAAGTTTTAGACACTCATAAAAGAGGGAAAGTGGATTAGACTGATTGGGAGAGATTAATTAACAATGGGGAAATAAATTGGGTTAAGGAAGCCAAACATCAAATTGGTATTGTTATCTCAAAACATTATGGAGTTTTGTCTGATGCATTTTATGATATTACACAAGGAGATCAAAAACTACTTTTCAATACATTTAAAATATGGGTTGAGAAAAAGAAAGCTTTGTCAGGCTTCATTCCAAACTAAGATATCCTGAAAAAAATATTCTCTGAACTTGATGTTCACAAAAAAGGATTTTTGAGCGAAAGTGACTTTGTGTCCTGCTTCGGAGGAATAAACTGGACTTCATAGCAAACACATGAGTTTATGAGAAAGATAGCCAAGAAATTTAAAGATATTGAGTAAGCTTATAAGTGTATCAATGCTTATAATAAATAAAAACTAAACGAAGGGCGCTTCACCAAATTTGTGGAGGAACTATTTGGAAGTCGATTCAAAAAGTCAGATATCAAGAATATTTGGAAAAATATCTCTGCAGGCAAAGGAGATATCTCTTTATTATAGTTCAAAGAGAGGATAGGAAGTTAATGGGCTAAATAAGGATTTGCCATTGAGAGCTAATTCCCAAGAGATGATTGGCAATACTAAGATTTTTCCATTATCAAAGGGACAACAATCAGAAATGAATAGCATAGTTACAATGAGACTCAAAAACTTTAATCCCAAGTCAGAAAGATCGTAAAAAGTGTAAAGTAATTATTAGCAGCGAGCCCAAAATCATTGTAGCAAGCATTCCAATCTGTCGATACTTAAAAAACAGGGAAGCTGAACAATATCCAGTTTAAGAAAGCATTTAGAAATTTAAATGTGGCGCTGACATCTAAATAGTTAGATCTATTGCTGAATTATTGTGATTATAAAGTGGAGACTTTGATAAATTGGAAATAATTTATGAGAAGATTCGAACTCAACGAAGACGAGAAGACACTGATTAATCGAATACAGCCACGCTTACAGCACTTGAGTGATCTATTGCATTTCTACATGGTCTCACCCAAGGATGCTTATCGAAAAGTAATCAATTATTATAATTTAGTGGAATAACCCAAGGACAGGCTATATGAATTTCTAAGAGTTTCATAAAATGTTACGCGAACTCTATACATTGGCCAACGAGCCACTCCCTGAGTTGACCTTAATAAAATAATTGTTTGAGCATATTGATATCAGGAGAGATGATCAGCTAGATTTTCAATAATATTCTCAATCCTTTAGAAATTGCAATCCCCCAAGCCTCTTGATGGGAACAGTTCCTGCAACAAAAGAACTTCATAGCTCTAAAGCCAAATATAACAAATAACTCAATAAGCCCACCAGATAGAAATAAGTCCCATTATTTAAGCACTCTCCTGAATATGAAGACTTTATCAAGTTCATTGGAAGAAATCGCAAATACATTTTGGAAAAAATAGAGGGTGAATGCGGTAAATAGCAGAGACTGATTCCTTTTAAGAAGGCCTACCATATTATTTCAGATGTAGCTTCTTCAAATAAACTCTCATTTAGTGAGGCCGTAACAAAGAACTCTTTGGCTTTCGCAATGACAGGATAAAACATAGATTATCGATTGATGCTTGATAATCATAAAGGACGTGGAGAAGAGATTGTCGAATTTCCCTTAAAGAAAATGTTTTGATCTTGGTTAAATATCATTTGTTTTATTGATAGTTTATTTAATATAATGTGCAAAAATATAACAGTTATATCATTAATGCCGAGGTTTTTTATGTATCTTTTGAAAAGTACTGGAGTGGTAATCTTCTGGTCTGGATCTGGTTGGTTTTACATTGTTATATTTATTTTCCATAAACTAGCTGACAAAATTTATCCTTGCAAAGTATTTTTCGAAAGTCCTGGGGTAAAAAACATCCTAAATTATAAAAATTTTTACTGTAGAGTAGATGTTGGCACCATATTCTTCTTTAATTTAGAGAAAACCAAACATAGATCCATATTTGGGGTAAAACTATAACTTATCTAATAACTGGCCAAGGTTTATATTATGCCTTGTAATAAGCCTGCCTTGGTGATAAATTAAAATGCCATTGAGCAAAAACCCTAAGCTATTTACCTTGCTGGCAATATTATCAGAGATTGAGGAATGTTCAGGGTACCAATATACTTCTACAACATTGCACTCCTCTCCAAAATCGAGAGATTTGCTGACTTAAATGAACTTTTTTGAGTTTAGTTTGTCTATTGTGGTCAGAAATGGCTGTGTGTTTATATATTAAGGCGCTGATTATCGAACGCTTAAGTAAAGACTGAGGTTTAGTTATTCACTGTTTAAATAGAGCAAACTTAGATATGTTTTGAGAGAAATATCGCAACATTATGTCATCTTTTGAGCATTATTGGCCTATAAATAATTCAGGATGCTGTTTTAGCCGTAAAAGACATCATTTTGCTTTTTCTTGAGGCGCATTTCGCTTGTGGGGACATATTTATCTGTGTTACTGCTGTTATCATCCATTGTGCAAATGTTTTTTAAGTCAGTGATAAGCACAACATTGTTCATTGTCTTGAGTCGCTCAGTGATAATCTTTAATTCCTTTTTAAATTATTTGGAAACATACTTAAAAGTAGCTTACATCTTTGGTTCTGTTATAACGTTGTTCTCCGTGATATAGGCATAGCAAACATAGCACTATCTATTTGTTTGAACATTCTTCTCCTTCCTCATGAAGAAATATCTTCTTATTTATTTATCGATTGGGTTATACTATGTGCTTTATTCGTCCTT